>OOAZ01000108.1_pt1 | contig 79372 bp, 129 predicted proteins | sample 1671221 | NCBI WGS metagenome assembly OOAZ01 (sample SAMN06348134, study PRJEB24527) | human gut metagenome | biome: human gut; feature: ankylosing spondylitis patient; material: feces | host: Homo sapiens | place: China | collected 2015-10
TTTTGTTGCTCAGGTACTTAAAAAAATATTTTATAATAGTGTTGCGGAATTAAGGTCTGATAATAATCCAGCCCCTAATATAGCTAATTTTACATCTTTTTCTTTTGTTGCTTTGTTTATTATTTTTTCAAAGGTTTTAATCACTTCGTTTTTTCTTTTCTCTATTTTGGCGATTCTTTCAGCTTCTTTACGTTCTTGTATCGCACTTTCCGTATAATATCCAGATAATATTTTCCCCTCCATTTCTTCGCGTTCTTCATCGCTTAAAACAAATCTATGGCGTTCTTCGCTTTCCTTATATGGATTAACCCAAACATCACCCGTTAATTCTTCCAGTGCTTGTATAGCTTTCTTGCTTTCTGCTTGCCATCTTTCCACAATACCGAGTGCAAACAATTGATATTTAAAATATTCTTTGTCGTCACATTTTGACAAAATTTCCATTTCTTCATCAGTTACGCGCAAATATTCCTTTGCTTGCTTTTTATCTTTTTGTAAAAAGTAATATCCATTTTCAACTGGATATAATGGTGTACCACGCCAATCGCATAGATGAAGGTCTACAAACATTTTCAACTTTGGAGAAGCTTTTAATATTTCCTCATGGATGCAACCGTGCCCAATATCGTAAAAACGTCCGTTTCCTTTCTTTTGCTGGAGTATGCCCGTTATACTCCATGAACACGTACCGTTCTTACATTCATCATGTAATTTAATGGTTGTTATTACTTTATAAGTATTACCGTTATCGAGGTATATTTTCGATACTGTATGTTTTAATGTATTCGTTTCCATATTATTGTATTTTAATGTTTAAAATTGTGTTACGGTCTGTTTTTACTCTTTTGTTATTTTCCCAAAAGTTAAAAGCTAATTTATGAAGTATATTAATAGTCAAAAAGTTAGTTCCTACTGTAATAGGTTTAGCACAACACGCATAAGTATTACCGCTTTTAATGTAGCTTTTTACAACTTGCGCCATATCCATAAATTCCTTTTCTGAACAAATAACACTTATAGTCTGACTATATGTATTTGCATCATTATGTTTTCTTAAATAGTTTACTTTCGTTTTCATATCATTTTGCCCTTTTAGTTATACACTAAAAAAATATACTTTGCTTTGATATGCCCTACAAATAAGTAGAGCATACCTATTAATCCGTTTTCGTTAAAAGGATATATGATAATATCTGATATTTTATAAGTTTTCATATTATATTATTTATTTGTTAATACTTACTATTTTACTGTTAGAGTTCTTATACGTTCTAATTTCTTTTGAGGTCTTATTCTTGTTAATCATAACTTTACTTTATTTTATTTCGGATGGATAGAGGAAGGTAAGACATTCATAAATTGTTCCTTTTCTCATTTCTCCATCATTATTGAAAACCTCTAAAATTTCATCCAATTGCTTATTGATATCTAAAATCATATCTTTGTCCTCCCGTGACTTTAATATTTAACAGTTCTACCATAACTAACTTTTCCGTTCTTATTTACTCTGATAGCGGTTAAAGAATGTACTTCGCCATCTTTCCAGCCAACTATACAAGTGTCTGTTAATTCCTTAATACATTCCTTTGGCGTATAAGCCAACCATATATGTTTCTTTGCTTCTTGCAACGTTAAAAACATTTCGTTGCATCCATCTATAGTATAAGTTCCCATAGTTTACTCCTCCGTTTCGTTTTCTATTTCTATTTCGTCCAATACCTTCGAAATTGCCTGCCCAAGAAGGTAACAACGTATTATAACGTCGCAAGACTCTGCACCTTTTTTAAGGTAGGATAAATCATACCCTAATTCCTCTAAAGCATCCGTTAACAACTCAAAATTATGGCATAGATTTTCTTCTGCCTGCCACGTTGAAAAAGTATAAGATCCGGAAGCATTTCCAGTTACGCTATCATTTACAAACAACGTATCGTTCAATTCTTGTTCCACTTCTTCGCGGTTGCTGCTTGTTACTACGATTTTATTTTCTTCAATGTAGTTTCTAACGTCTTCTTTTACACACTCTAAATAATTGTAAGTTTTCATTTTGATATAGTTTAAATTGTTAGTATTAATATTTAAGCCCGTTAAAAACTGATTTATACTTTGTTTCAATACAAAATGTATGTCCTTGGTATAAGCCATTTGCATTCATTTCGATATAACAGTATTGCAAACCGTCCACTTTGTCGGTAAACTCAACGTAACGTAGTGTATATGGCTCTTTCCCTTCTTTTATACGTTTGTTGTTGTGTTTATCTAACCATTTCCGGGCGTTCATTGCATTGTTCCAGCCCGCCAATTGTTTTTCATATTCCCATAGTGTTTCATTTGAAAAATAGATGGTTTTATTTAGCAATTTCTTTACGCAAGTAAGACCTACGACATATTCCTTGTTATCCATTTCTCCTTTGATTATTGCAAAATTGAATATTGTCCGTCCACAGTATGAACAACTGTAAGCGATACCGTTTTCAACTCCTTGCATACACATATTAATAAGCGTGTATTGCTGCTTTGGCAAAAGTCCTTGTTTCATAATTCTATATTTTTAAGTGATTGATTTTCAATTTCTGTACTCTGCATTTCTACGGGCTTGTAACCGTCTTTTGCTGCATTACAGCGAAGTACGGGAAAATCAGATGGCTATCAGATAACAGATATGTATTATAGCCCTATATCTATAGGCTTATATCCTATTTCCCGTTCCTTCTTCATATCATTCTTTATCTAATATAGCTAAGTAGTGTATAGGTAACGACTTCCTACATACTTGCTGCAATTACGTTTATTGCACTTGCTTAACACTATATATTTCATAGCGCCTACCATCGCATGTAATGTTATCTATTGTAACTATTCATGCGTCAACGCTTTTTCAGTATGTAATTCTTTCAAACAGCGCTTTGTCTTCGTTGAACTCCTTTGTTCCCTTTCGACATTACAAAGATACGGCTTTCTTTTGATATATATGTTAATTAAACGTTAAAAATATATCCAACTATCGTATTTTAACTCTCATTTACAAATAAAGTGCGTAATTACATAAATATTTACACAAAACAAGCGATAATGAAGGAAAACAACACCAAAAAACAAGTAGCCACTAAAAACAGAAAGCCCTACTTTTCCAGTTCCTAACTTTCCAGCCATAATGCAAACACACACATACACACACGGATAATATATTATATATATTAATTATATATATAGTGCTTCGCACATTGGCAGCGTTAATAACCATTCGTTTAAAAACAAGTTTTTAAACATTATTCTAAAGTATATTAATTAATAATATCTATATTAATATTATATATATAATATAATTATAATAATATATTATTTAGTATATATATATATAATTATATCTATGTCATATTGTATTGTATATTATTGTTTTTATGTGTTATATTGAATTATATAAAGCCTAATTTTTTAAATAATCACGCATGAGTACGCACGCACGCGCATACAAGGCGAAAGCTGCATGCAATATTTGCCGTAAACGGATGTTTGGTTTAAATATTCAGTTAGTTTAAGCCTCCGTAATTGTTCCGGGTATGCAATGCTTTCTCCGTGCTTCGTTCGTTTCTCCGTGCCCCTGCAAACAAGCAAGACGGGCAGAGAATCCTTCATATGGGTATGGGGGGGGGGTAAACCGTAGCCGGAAACGGTGGGGTACACATAGCCTACTTCCGAAAAAAAATAAAAAAAATCGCAAGTTGTTGATATTCACGGTACGCTGTGAAACGCAGTGTGTGGTTGGTTCGTGGCTAAACAATTGATTATCAGCCGCTATGTAAATTGCCGTATTGGGGATAAATGTTGTAAGTGTCTGATATTCAGCCGTTGTTGTGATTCCGACTTCGGGAAGTATTGTCCGTGGGTGTAGTGTATTTGCCTACTGATGATTTTAATTCCCCCGAAATCGGGGGTTTTAGAAACCTTGTATGTTGGTTTGGCTGGTAGTATGCTTGATTTGTATTTATGCAACGTTTATTTGCGTATTTTACCCACGAACCTAAGTATTTTATCGTCCACCCGAAATAAAATTAAAATTTTCGCTTCTATAATTTGGATTTCAGAATTTAGTTAGTACATTTGCGGTGTTGTTTAACTAAAACTTGAATGATATGAAAGGAGATTTTATTTATGAAGCGTAGTGAGCATTTCAACGTTGTTGCTGGCAAGTGGTTGAATGGTTATTCCTTGTCGGTTAACGGTCGCAAGTATGCTATATCTGGTGTTAGTCCGGATAATAAGCTTGTTTTGCATTGTTTAGATGCTAATGATATTGTTTGTGAATATTCGGATTTGTCGTTAGGTTCTTCCCACATCTTTGTGAACGATTGCGACCATGTGATTTGTGATGCGAGGCGGGTGTTTGTTGACGAGCAATCCCATCATGAGCTTTATGTTGTGAACAAAGGTGACGAATGGCGTTCTTATTGGGTTGAGGATTCCTATGTCATAGGTGCTAATTGCTGTACTATTCGTTCTATTTCAGACTTTCTCCGCGAGAAGAATAAGTTTTTCTGTGGTGACATTGTGGCTAAGTACGATGGTGGTGTTCCCACTTACTACTTTGTGGATGCTTTTACAGATGTTTCGGGTATTTTCACGGTTGTGTTCAGCTACTTGGATAGTGATGGTAAGATTGCTCATTGCTATTCCGACAAGGGGATGTATCGTGTTCGTGAAGAGGTTGCGTTTGAGCATTGGCTTTCCCGTGGATTCAAGTACGACAATGAGAACAATACGTTGTGTCCCATCTTTTATGAGTTAACTGACAATTCCTATGTTTTTTATTGTAGCGACGAGCCAGTTTCGGTTCTTGCTAACTGGAAGATAGGTACTTATGGCTTTGCTAAGGATAAATTTCCCCTCATTGTGCCTTTTCACAAGTTCAATCCCGACAATATTGGTGGAAGTTTGCAGCACAATGTTGTAAAACAGCAATAAAAGTTTACATTTTAGAGATTTTTTTTCTATATTTGCATTGAGATAATATTAAAATCGTTAACAAATGACATATTTATATCTGTTATCTTTATTAACACTTGTAGCATACATTGGTTATGCTTTGAAGGTATGCGGACTGCCTGCATCGCTTTCAGATACCTACTATATTTTGAAGGATAAACACCGTCCTTCTTGGCTGTTTCAGCTTGCTATGGTTCTCTGTCCTATGCTTCTTGTTCCCGTATGGCTTGAATTGTCTTCTGACAGTGTTCAGTTTCTTTCTTTCTTGGCTTGTGGCGGTCTGATGTTTGTCGGTACAGCGCCTTTGTTCAAGGAGGAGTTTCAGAGGAAGGTTCACTTCGGTGGGACTATAGTAGCTGGATTGGGCACTACCTTGTGGCTGTTGTTCTCTGGTATGTGGTATATCCCTTCCGCTTTCTTCTTTGTGTCGGGCATTGTCATGCTGTTCAAGAAAAAGTGGCTGTTCTGGCTGGAAATGGCGTTGTTTGCGAGTGCTTATACTGGATTGTTGGTTAAAATGATGTTTGGATGATGGAAAGAAAACTGTTTGATGGATGGGGTCTGTTTATAACCAAAGACTTGTCCTATGTAGGCTTTTTCACGGATGATAGAGTTTGCTTGATAGATATAGAGGCTGATGGAATACAAATCATTGAGAAATCCGATTTCAAGGAGGACTATTTACTTTCCCCTACCGAGGAGGATATGGTTAAGTTCCGTGCTACTTTAGAAAAAGCTGGAAGTGGGTTTAGAGATAAGATTTTGGAAATAATGAAAAAAAATAGTTATGAATTTGAGTTTTAAACAAGCTATAGACCTTCACCAGTGCCTTCGCTACATTGAAGCTTGCCAAGAGGCTATATACGGTAACGACAATACGAGTGACAACATAGAGGTCGGGGACGTATCTGTGACGTTTCACTTTGACGATGGCGAAACCTTTTTGGATAGCTTGATTGTTTCCGGTTCGGAGTGCAAGAAGGGTCGTATTGATGTTGAAGACTATTTAAGAGAATGAGATGGAGTTATATTTAGAACCTATTTACCGTGACCGGAATTGCAAGGGGCAGTTCAACAAGGGTCACAGATTGAGATTTGGAGGGCGACCTTGTTCCGAGGAAACTAAGAAGAAGCTGTCGGAGATTATGAAAAAGAGGATAGCTGACGGTTCTACCAAGATGCCTCATTTTCAGAAGGCTGTAATAGTCATTAAGGACGGTCGTATTGTGGGTCACTACCCTTCCGCTACGGAGATGGCTCGCAGGCTGGGCATTACCAAGTCAATTATTATCCGTGTTTGCTTGGGTATTCGGAAAAGCTATCGTGGATGCAATCTTTTTTACGAGTGTGATTCAGATAAATGGATGAAACTAATTAAAGAATGAGATTATGAACATGTTTAATACGAACTCAACGACCGTCATGCAGTCCAAGTTGTTGCTTGGCTTGGGTATTGACCCTCGGACGGCAGATTTGACCTTGCACGACGAGGAACGCGACATACCTCTTTGGAGTATGATGCGTCTGATAGACATGATTCCCGGCTTTATTGTGGATGATGATGGTTATACATACTCATTTACCATAAGTAAGGGGACATACGTGTATAATCTGTCCTATACCCGTAAGACCAAGCATGGGGAGAAGACTTTAATCTCCTTTCACAATCCGGTAGACAGCTTGGGCGAAACGGTCATTCTGATTATCAAATGGCTGTTTGATATGAAGCTGTTTCCGACCAAATATATGGCGAAATACGTTAAAAAGAAATGAAGTTGACTATTTACTGGACTAAGGAGGCTATGCACAAGCCTTCCGATGGTTCACCAAGAATGTATGACCGTATTGTCAAACGCTTCGGATTCTCTGATTATATCAGCATCAATGGTGAAACACCCGTTGATGTTAAGGAAATTGACCTTCCGGATTTGAAGGTTGCCGAGGAGCGTGGCTACATACAGATAAGAAACAAGTGATATGAATGAATATGAAGATACACATGTAGTTGTTTCCGAACGGGAAGCACTAATATCCACTGTCAGCTATAATATTATGGCTACTAACGACCTTGCTTGTGCTACAGTGATATTTGCACTGTTTAGGTTAAGGAAAAGTCCCTTTTACCGCTTTCGTGTAAAGCAGTTGGCGAATAAGGTTGAGCTTGAAAGAAGTAGATATGAGAAGGTAATAAATGCTATGATGGCTGATTCTTCCGCTAAGTTTGCCGATTCCAATGATATTTTCATGGACGCTATTCAAGATGAAGTTGATGCTCTGTTTAATTCTATTAAAGGTGAGTATGACAAGTCTTGTGTCGAGGATTCAGAGCTTTTCAGTTGGCTGGAAATGGCAAGGACTATGTGTGATTATAGTTGTTGCCAGTTGAAGTACCGCAGGCAGGAGATGATTGCCAAAGACCCTTCGTTCAAGAGGCTTAAATTTGCCCATTTAGACTTGAATAAGATGTCACAGCTAATGAATGAGCTTATGAAGGCTTTAGTTCCCGATGTGGATTTGAATACTGATGCGTGCAACAAGGCTATTCGGGAATTAGGAAAAAAGCTGATTGACCCGGATATTATTGCTAAGGCATTGTTAAGACAAGAATAACTAACCATTATAACTAAAAGTTATAGTATAAAAAATGTAAAAATGAAAGAAGTAACTAAATTGGTTCTACACCATGATTTGGAGGATTTGGTAAAATATCAGACCTCAGAGATAAAGTCTATGTTTGAGATGTACTCACAAGCAGTTAAGGATGGATGTGAAGAAGAGTTTGACTGTGCCATATCTATAAAGAAGGATATTCTGATATGTTTGAGTATGCTTAATGAAATATCTATGAGTGAAGATGATTTAGAAAAGAAGTTTGAAACTGACATAAATTTGAATTAAAATGGACGTAAATAGAATTGAAGTAGAGGGAAATCTTACAAAAGACCCGGAATTGAAGACAAGTAAGAACGGTCAAAGTTTTGCATTTATTACAGTATGCGCAAGCTATCCTAAAGGCAAATCTCCTAATGTGGAATGGATTCCGGAGTTCTTCGATGTTACATTGTTTGGTGCGGATGCTGAGGAGATATGCCAATATGCTAAGAAAGGTAGTCGTATTTGGGTATCGGGTATGATGCGTTCTACTATAAACCAAGATACAAAGGTGAAATATTGGAGTATCATTGCCAACAATGCTCATGTTTTGATAAAACGTGGAAAGAAGGAAGCTTCTACTACTGGGCAGCAGCCAGCCCCAGCCGTACAGCAGCAGATTAAGCAAGCTCAACAAGTAGCAGCACAAGCCTTTAATCAGCCTTCCCAAAATGACCCAGATGGATTACCCTTTTAATTATGGAAGAAAAAGAAAAGAAATGCTTTAAATGCAATAAAATAAAGCCACTATCCGATTTTTATAAGCATTCTCAAATGGCTGACGGTCATTTAAATAAATGTAAGGAGTGTACAAAAAAAGATTCTATTAGACGATACAATGTAAAATCTATAGATGATGAATGGGTAGAAAAGGAAAGGCTTAGAGGAAGAGAGAAATATAAAAGACTTAATTATAAAGGTAAATATATTAAGTTTTATCATAAAAATGTAACTTATCGAAATATTAATCGTAGATTAAAGAATTTAGGATATGATATGAAAGATAAGGAAGCCCATCATTGGAATTATAATTTAATGAAGTCTGTTTTTATTTTATCAAGAAAAGCTCATAAGTTATTACATAAATATATATATATGTAAATTCTAATGATTTATTTTGCTATACTAATGAAGGAGTTAAAATTGAAACATTAGAACAAGCCACTGATATATTTACTAAAATATTATTAGAACATAACTGTAATGATAAAATTGAACATATATTATTATGAGGGAGTTAGAATTAAAATTTAACGGTAAGGGCAGTATGAAGCCTTTCCGTTTCCAGCAGATTAACAAAGGTAACAATGCGTACATTTACATGGTTGAGATTATTGAGAATCCGAGTGTACGATGGTATGAGGTATTCAGACGTAGGGAATGTAGCGACACTGATGTAGTTCTTAACGGTCAGACAGTTCATTACGAGGCAAGAGTTCTATATCCCACAGCTAACGATTTTGGTGTCAGTGCTTTTTGTTGTCAGACACTTAGCAGGGCATTGGAACATTTTAACCGATGGGAGAATGGAAGAGAAGATTGATAGAGTTTTGGCTTTGCTGGAAGAGAACAATGAAATTCTTAAAGAAATCAAGTCTAAGATTGAGATGTCTGAATCAGAGGAGTGCGTGACTAAACGTACACTTCACGATTTCATCAACAATGTTGTTGCAGACCTCTTTGCGGATATGCTGTTGCAGCCTAAAGGCAGAGGTCACGTAAGTAGGGAAGATATTATGCAATTTATTAACAAAATGAAGTGATATGGAGAACAATTATGGTTACAAGGACGAAATTATATCGTCCAGAGTTGGGAATCTCGGTGGGTCAGATGCCCGTATTCTTGCCGCTATAGCCAAGAACGGTTGTGTTCAAAGAGCACAAGTAGAGCGTCTTGCCATTGCCAAAGGTCTGTATGAAAGACCAAACATTACTAATATTGCCATGCAGTACGGTGATTTCATAGAAAATATGATTTATGACAGCTTGGTGCAAGTAGATGAGCGTTGGGAGAGCAATAAATGCTTTAGAAGTCAGAAATACGGGCGTGAAGGACTTGGTTTGCTCGTGCATATTGATTTCTCTCTTTTTGACGAGAGTAGGGATAAGCCATTGCTCTTATGGGTCGAATGTAAGGCTACTACTACTGACATCGAGCAGACTTATAAAGATTATAAGGAACAACTTTATGTTGAGTATGTGCTTGGTAAGGAATTGGCAGAGCAGTTAGGTGCTGATTTCAAGCTTGAACTTTGCCACTATGATGCTTCTGTTATGTTTGAGGACGAATTTCAGCTACAGTTTGCCTTTGACCCCGATAAGATAAGCAGAAAGAAAGTGATATTCAAGAAGCCAGTATTTGATATTGCTTCTGGTATGGATATTGCCGCCCAGTACGTGTCCGAAATGACTGAATACAAACGTGAGGAAATAGATTGGGATTATTTGCCTGCCGAGGTTCAAGAACAAATGAAGCAAGTAAACAATATCCTTGTTTCAATAAAGGAGAAGCAAGACAGCATAGAAGAGTTTAAATCCCGTTTCTATGATTTCTTGTGCAAGAATGAAATCAAGAGCGTAAAGACCCCATATTTTACTATTAGTAGAGTAGATGAAGCCATATCTGTGCAATTCGATAAGGTAAAGTTTGCGTCTGAGCATCCCGAACTGCTTGCTAAATACCAGAAGGAAGTCAAGAAGAAAGGATATGTACTGATTAAGACTAAGGAGGTGAAGGATGAAAAGTAAGATTATAAAGGCTGTGGGGAAAGAGATAGTTTCTCTCCTCTTTATCATATTGTCTATAATTGGTGTGCTTTGCATAGGACATTTTCTTTACTCCATCAGTAATATGTTAGTATGGATAGTCTTAGGCATTCTCTTTTTAGGTTATATTGGCAGTGTAGTATATTCATGTATTGATGCTCCTGCCGTTTCCTATTGGTACATTGTCTATTATCATAGTAGAGGTCAAGCTTCTTTATTTCTACCTAAAGAAGATGATTTTTTCAATGTGGAGTATTACCGTAATCTTATAGAGAAGGAAGCTGGGTATAGGGTTATGATTTTAGATTGGAAAGAATTTACAGAAGAACAATATCAATTAATTTTAAAAGAATATGAGCGAGAACAAAGTAACGGGATTGCAAAGGCTGAATAGCTACATATCCCACAATGCAACCCAAGAGTATTTGAAAAAGGTATTGAGTGATAAAAAGGATGCTTTTGTAAGCAACTTGGTATCTTTAGTAGCTAACAATGCAAAATTGCAGGAATGTGAGCCAGCAACGCTTATGTATGGTGCTATTCGTGCTACTGCATCCGATTTGCCGCTTGACCCTGCTTTTGGTTGTGCTTATCTGATACCTTATAAGAACAATAAATTAGGTATTACAGAAGCGCAATTCCAGATTGGGTATAGAGCTTATGGGCAGTTGGCATTACGGAGTGGACTGTTTAAGTGTATTAATGATACAGACGTAAGGGAAGGCGAGCTTGTAAATCGTAACCGATTGACGGGTCAAATAGATTTTAATTTTGAACAAGACGATAAAAGGCGTTCTGAACTTCCCATTATCGGTTATGTATCTTACTTCCAGCTTTTGAACGGATTTGAGAGCACATTATATATGTCAGTAGAGGAACTGAAAGCTCACGGTCTGCGCTATTCGCAGACATATAGAAGTCAGTATGCTAATGTGCGTGATAGTTCAAAATGGGTAACTGATTTCCATGAAATGTGCCGGAAGACTGTAATTAAGTTGCACTTATCTCGAAAAGCTCCATTGTCAGTCGAAATGCAGAATGCCATACGGGACGACCAAGCTGTATTCCGTAGTGCAGATACTCCGGAATATGTAGATACCACTGGTGACGAGCCTTTGATTGACAAGGATAAAGCTTCAAAGGTAGCAGCAATGTTTGATGATGCTAAAATAGTTGATGAAAACGTTGGTAGCAAGAAGTAATATGCTTATATTTGCACAGTAATACGTGACGTGCGTGTTGCGACCAACTTCATATCATTTGGGGAAGCCTCGGTTAATCCGGGGCTTTTTCTTTTGAAGTTAAAAAAAAGTTTGTATCTTTGTGGAAATTTAAAATCTAATGATATGAGCAAGATTTACGTTGGTTTGGATAATGGCGTTTCCGGCAGCATCGGTATTGTCGGAGATGATATTGAATCCGTTTTTGTCAAGACACCCGTCAAGAAGGTGCAAGATTATACAAAAGCAAAGAAAGAAGTGTCCCGGTTGGATTACATCAAATTTATGGAACTTTTTTCCAAATACAACAAGAATGACATTACGCTTCTGATGGAGCGTCCTCTTGTAAATCCAAGCCGCTTTGCATCTACTGCATCAGCGTTACGTTGCCATGAGGCAGAACTTATTATGATTGAAGTAATGGGTATTCGCCACATGTTTGTAGATTCTAAGGAATGGCAAAAAGAACTTCTTCCCAAAGGCTGTAGTGGGGAAGAGCTTAAAAAGGCTTCTTTAGATATAGGAAACCGCTTGTTTCCACAGTTTGATAATATTAAACACCCAGATAGAGATGGCATTCTAATTGCAGAATATGCCCGACGCAACCACTTTTAGTTTTTTTACTTCATAAATTAGTTATTCGTGTAAGCCGTAGTGTTCCAATACATTACGGCTTTTTATTTGGACTTTCGTAAAGTTCATTCGGAATAGGGCTTACTTTGCACAAACCAAAACAATACTTGTATGGGAAAACCGAAGAAAGAAACAGTTAGGAAATTGAGGGGTCTTATGATATTAGACCAAATGGAAGATTATACTCCTTTACATAAGCTACACAATCTTTCCAACGAATTGATAGAAACAGTTTCAAAACCTAAAAAGAAGAAGTCCTTATGAGAATTATCAATCTTTATCAAGAAACACTCGGCATTGTAAGTGATTGTTGCAAGGTTAGCAAAGAGAAAATCATATCCTCAAAGAAGGAGGAATGTGTGAATGCTCGTTATATTCTTGTCAGCATCTTGGGAGAATGGTACACAGACAATGAGATAGCCGAGCTTACTGGCTTATCTCGTCCTTGTACAAATAAGATTAGGAATAAGTTCAAATCCCGTCTTAAACGTTACAATGTCAACTGCCAGTATCAGGAAGCTAAAGAAAAAGCGTTTGCGGTGTTCCGAAATGGCGATTAGTTCCGAACTTGATACAAACTATTCTTTTAGTAACAAACTTCACCGTTAATTTGTCAAGCCCTAATATTGGGGCAATTAACAATTAAAAGTAAAGATATATGGAATCAAAAACAGTTGTGTACACCCCCGAAGCTGGTGGTGGTAACAGTGGAATGATGGCTATGCTTGCCCCTCTGTTGCAGCAGAAAGGTATTGACCCTAACTTGTTGGTTGCTATGAACGGTAAGAATGGCAATAACGGTTTTGGTGGAGATGGTTCATGGTTTATGTGGATAATCTTCTTGTTCTTCTTGTTCCCGTTGTTCGGACGTAACGGATGGGGTGGCAATGATGGCGGCTGTGGCGGTGGTGCTGGTGCTCCCGGATTGGCTGGTCTTATCAACAACGATAACGGTCGTGAGTTACTTATGAGCGCAATTCAAGGCAACGGTCAAGCTATCAACAATCTGGCTACTAACTTGAACTGCTCAGTAGGTCAGATTCAGCAGGCTATCAATGGTGTAAGCGCTAAAGTTGCAGAAGTTGGCTGTCAAGTAGGTATGTCCTCACAACAGATTATCAACTCAATCCAAGCTGGTAACTGTCAGATAGCTAACCAAATGGCACAGTGCTGCTGCGATGTGAAGGGAGCAATCCAACAGCAGGGTTACGAAAACCGCATTGCTACAATCAACCAGACAGATGATTTGAAGTCTAATGCTAATACTCAGTTCAATATTCTGGGTGCTAAGATTGACGCTCAAACTCAGATTATCAATGATAAGTTCTGTCAGCTTGAAATGCGCGAAATGCAGAATAAGATTGATACGTTACGTGCTGAGAAATCGGCATTGGAGCTTAGTGCATCACAGCAAGCACAAACAGCTAATATCGTAAATCAGCTTCGTACTCCTGCACCAATTCCAAGCTATGTAGTGCCCAATCCAAATTGCTGCTATGGCTATCCTTTTGTGAATGCCTATGCTACTGGCTATGCAGCAGGTGAAGGCTACGGCTGCGGTTGCTAATTAATTCTCTGCATCGGGAGATTCGTTCTTTGACTTATTGAGGGCTTCGTAATCGGATAAGTACATCCATTTATATCCTCTATGATATTTCCTTTTACCTAAACATACAGCAGAAATATGACCTTGGTTATATCCTTCTGTCTTTTTAGCAAAAGTAGGAGATTCATAAATCTTAATATCATTGGGATTATTTGGATTGATACGAATGACAGATTTACTGTTTGCTAAAATCATTTTTCTATTTCCTATTTTAGATAGGGAATTTCTCTTTCTTGTTATAGGATTTAGAGCATTCATGGAAGAAGTACACCATCTTAAATTAGATACGTTGTTATTCTTCTTATTTGTATCTATATGGTCTATTATGGGATAATTATTAGGATTAGGTATATGTGAAGTAGCCACTAATCTATGAACATAACATTTTTTCTCCTTATTGTTTTCCCATAAACGAGCTTGTAAATAGCCAAACTTCGTTTCCATTAAATGGCATAGCTTAGGTGGCATTAAATATCCACCATTTCCATTGTTTCGGAAACGTCTTTTAAACATCACTCGTCCGAACGAAGAAACCATATATAATTCTTCATATCCGATTACGTCCTTCCAAATTTCACCTTCAAGTGAAATGCTTTCGATAAATTCTTGGTTTGTCATATTGCTAAGTTATTAGTTAATAAGATGCTAAGTAATAAAAGAAAGGGAAGGGCACTTAGCAAGCCTTTTCGATAAGCCAATTACCTCTTATCTATCCCGATGCAAAGATAGTATTAATTTTTAAAAATAAGGAATATGACTACCTATTTTAACAATGGTGTTTCCGTAGCAAGAAGGGTAATTGTGCCCAAAATAGACGTTGCAGGTATTCCCGTAATTGAAACTTCGGGATATGTAGAAACTACAGATGAAGCTACTCCTACGGTAAATTATGGGATTAACCCATGTATCTGGCGTGCCCTTCCAAACCGCACAGTAGTTCTTTGGAAAGTTCGTCACCCGGTTAGTACAGCAGGAGCTACATTACCCGTTAATGTAGTTGTTCCGATGGCAAACCGAAACAGTACAGTAGTTTCAGAGAATAGCAATGTGGGAACGACTAAAATTCCAGTTATTGACAATAAGTCTACGCAAGTTCTTGGGCATGATGTAACTGTTCCGCAAGGTACAGCCGCACCAGCGCCACAAATTCAAGCAGGATATACTACTGAACATTTTGTCTATATTGACAAATGCTGTGGAATATTCAGACTTATGGGAGTAACGGCAATCAACAGTCCGGCAGAAGCGGCAGTACCTAATCAGTCTGCATCTGCTTCATCGGCAAAGAGTAAGTAACAATTAAAAGTTTAGACTATGTTTGGTTCATTAAAGCAAGGGAATATTTGCTATATTCTTATCAAAGGTGAGAAACCAATATTGAAGATAGGAACGGTTGAATCCGTATCTAATCCTATGCCTAAATATCCTACCTATAATCCTTCTGTACCTTTTGGAGCACAGCAGGAAACAGTTATAGATGCGAAGATTAAGGCTGGTGAAGAGGTTATGGAATTTCAGAAGCTTCCTACAAATGTAGAGGTATTTACCTATCCTAATGCTATTGTATCGGACAAGAAGGAAGCAATTCTTTCAGAGGTTGAGAATATGATTCAGACCAGCCGTCAGATAGTGGAAAGCAGAGATTATCACCAATCTGTAATAGAAAGCTGCGATGATATATTGAAACAACTCAATCCTCAGTTTGCCAAAGAGAAACAGCAGGAAGAGAAAATCGGTTCTTTAGAATCAGAAGTTAAATCTTTAAAGGGTGATTTGAATGACATCAAGTCCCTGCTTCAAGAACTGAATAGTTCTAACAGAAACAGTAAAATAACATCTAAAACGTAAATAGTATGGGAATGATAGAAATTTCTCAAAGAGGTCGTGGTGGTGTCAAAGATGCCTACGATAACTTCAAGGAAAGCATGAAGTGCTTGAAGGAAGACTTTGAAACCCTTTTGGACGAAATGGAAGAAATGGGTGAACGTCGTGAAGATTACGGACGCGAGTACGATAGAGACTACGACCGTGATTATGACCGGGAAGACCGTATGAGCGAGCGTAGAGGTCGCCGTCGCCGTCGTTGATAATGTAGTAGAGGGGAGGAGATTATTCTCCCCTTTTGTTTAACAAATAAATATTCAGTAAAATGGGAAATACTTCATTTGATGTATATGACAATATACCAGAAGAAATGCGGACGTATCTTCAAAACTATGGCTTTAATTTCAGTGAGAAAATGTGCGATTGGGCAATTTCTATGATGAAGACTAAAGAAGGTAAGATAACGCCTATTACTAAAGACCAAGTTACAGCCATGCTTAAAAAGTATAACATTACTCTTGAAAAGGATAATGGTTATAATTGTGTGTATGTTGCAAATATGGCAAAGGCTGATTACTTTGGGAAAAGTATTCCAAATGAGCAATACCTTGCAGCCTTTATCCGCGATTATATTGATGACCCAGATTATCCTACAACGGAGAAAGCTTTCCGTCATTTCTTCGCAGACATGATGGGTATGGGAAAAGTAATTAATTGGAAGGATATGCTCTAAATATTCCTTTTATGAAACGACAAGAGCTTTATATCGAAAAATATGATTGGCATATATTGCTGTTCTTGGACTACAGTTGTGATTATTTGGATGAAGTCTTGGATGCAATGGATAAGTTGAAATGTGGCAGTAAAAGTTATGATATTGCTTATGACAACTTGTCCTCTTGCAGCGTAAATACTGGGCTTACATTCAGTGACTACATCAGTAGGACATCTGTTATTGTAATTAGTATAACCAACTCTGAAAAAGAGTTTCTTAAATCATATCACCATGAATTGGGACATTGTGCCGTTCATATCTGCCAATTCTACGGTATTCCATTAGAAGGGGAAGAAGTACAGTATTTAGGTCAAGATTTGGTAGATAGAACATGGGACATAGCTAAGATTTTCTTATGTGACTGTGATTGTTGTAAAAATAGAAGAAATGAAAAGAAAAGAGATTTTGAAGGCAATGAAAGCCATGAAAAGTGAGAAACCGATTAATTCCATGTATAGAATGATACCTAAGTCACGCATGGACGAGTTTAAACGCTTCGCAGCTATCTTTGGATTTACTGAGGAGAATATAGAAAATATCTTGTCAAAGGAAAAAGAAATGGTGGGCAAATAACCCACCACAACTTTGCATTTGAAAATTCAAGTAGGCTTCTTCAAGCTTACCATACTTTTAACTATCATCCATTTATCTCGGTAAAAGCTGTTGGATGATATAAGTTCCTGCATGTTTGATATTCCTTGGTATATACTACTTGTAACAAATATAGCATCATCAATAGATACTTCTTGTGCTATTGTTTCATAGTCTTTTTTACAGACTTCTCTTAATACATACCAATAGAACCATCTTGCATAAACTATATCTTTACTTCTGTCTTTAGAAAGCATATCAGCCCTATCTACACCGAATAGGCTGGCGACAAAATATGACAATGAAATTTCCCAATTCATATCATATTTCCTAAGAATGTCACACACTTCTTTGAGTGTCTTGTCTTTCATATTGATAAAATCGTTTTTAAGTTTTTGGCAATTCATGGTTTTTCTCTTTCATTATCTGGTTAATTCTCTTTATCAAGGGTTGTTCAGTAGTTCTGCTTACAATCATACATAAGGATTTCATCTCTTTTGTTTCCCAGCTTGCAAGTAGTTCAAACCGAAAGGATGCAAGGTAAAAATATCCCTTATATGAAACGTTTGGGAAAGGTTTTCCCGTATAAAAAGCATTGCATTCTATAAATGGTCGAGGTTTAATGTCATTGAATGTACAAGTCTTTTCATCAAACACCTTCTCTATGGCTCTTTGCACACATATAAATGGTTTTCCCTTATCATCTTTCCAAAAAGTAGCATTTACATCAAAGTGAATACCTTCTACATTCAGCCAGCCAGCTAATCCTTTCGTAGTGTTCTTGACATAACCTTTATTTCTCTGATTTCTCCACTCCATAGCCATACAAACTAAAATCCAACCTTGCAGGGTCAGAAGGAAATACTTTTTTTGCAAATTCAGTCACTTTTATACAAGTTTTTTTTGATTCATCTACTTTGGGGATAATCCCAAATTCGACTGCCGACTGCAAAGAATGCGTATCACAAGGAACAAGAAGCCGGGAAGGAGAAAGAGTTTTCCATAATCCAATGTCAACTACACTATCTTTCCTTATCATCCATCTAAGCAGCATATTTACTCTTTTATTTGCACAATTACTGTTTGGGCTGGGTATCATTGTTTCACCATGTAATAAATGGCATAATCCTTGGCAATAGTAGGTACATTTCTGCGAATAAGTAACACGTCCAAGAGCATCTTCAAGATTAGGGTACTTCATGTATATGGAATGAAGTTTATCACAAAGGGAAGCAAAGCAATGCCAAGAAGTCATACGATATAAGCTCGTATAATTATCCTTGTATTTATTCCATTCCACGCCATATATATATTGAAAAGGCTTATTCCCCATTATCTCTGTAAGAATATAATCTATTTTGGGAATGAATACTGAACGCCTGCCATAAGCAAGCCAAGCTGCTATGACTGCCGCTACTTCGATGTCTTTTCTATCCTTAAATCTTCGTGGGAATTGTATAGGGTCAGACTTGATAAAACTCTCTACCTCATACTTTTCTGCAAGGTCAAAGTAGTCTTTAAATTTCATTTTCATATCATTTTGTTACGTGCAAAAATAAAGTGTTTTTTTGAAACTTCCAAATATCTGGCTACTAATTTGATACAAACTTTAGTTCTACAAGTACTTTTGGTGGTAAGGCTACATTCAACGGAGGACTATCCGGGACACTGACTGGCTCTCTTAGTGGAAACGCTACGACCGCTACAACCTTGCAGACTTCACGTACAATAAATGGTACATCATTCAATGGTTCAGCTAATATCACAACTTCCTATTGGGGAACTACAAGAACGATTTGGGGACAGTCAGTAAACGGGTCGGCAAATGTCAGTGGAGCTATGACTGGAGTTACAAGCATTACTGCAACTGGTCTTATAAGAACTTCAAATCTGTTCTCTGCTGGCGATGGAGGAAGCGATAATGCGTATGGTTATTATAACTGTACTCGTCCCAATACAGCTAATACCGGATATGTATGCTATGCTTTTGTTAGAAGTGGTACTTACGCATTTGGACTGGGATATTATAATAATGAAATAGTTTTAAGTAGCGCAAATACTTCAAGACAATTTAATGCAAGATGGTTACAATTAAATAGTTCAAGATTACTAATTAATGGCAATATAGAGGCAACTGGCGCAGTTACAGCCAAGTCTTCCTCTTCTGACATAAGATTGAAGAAAAATATCAAAGAATACAATGCTTTGGATATTATTCACAAGTTAAAGTCAGTGAAGTATTACTGGAATGATACCGCAAAAGCAAACTCTCCAATCTTTAATGACAATGAGGAGCATTACGGACTTATTGCACAAGACTTGCTAATAAATGGATATAGTCAATGGGTAAGTAACTGTTTTAAAGATTATTATGTAATACAATACGAACGTTTAATACCCGTATTATGGCGAGGTATTCAGCAAGTAGATAATGAGGTAGCTACCCTCAAAAAGAAGATAGCTACCTTAGAAAAAGAACTTAGTTCTGTAAAGAGGCAACTAAGCCTTTAAGCCTATTAATCTCTGATTTAGCATGTTCCAATTCCTTTCTCATTCGTTCTTGCTCTGATTCAACAAGACGGATAGAAAGGATATTGGCTTGCACAGAACCAATGATTGTTGCGATAAGGTCGGGAGATAAATAATTCAAGCTACCATATCCATATTCGTCTTTTTCGTGGCAGAAATTTGTGATACCAGCTTTCACCGCATTTTGATATACAAGTCCGGTATGACGTTTATTGTCTATCCTATCTTGGTATAAATCCAATGCTTTTTTGTTATAATTATAGTCATAAACTCTGCCAAGTTTTAGTAGTCTTTCTCGGTAATCTATAAGCCCATCGTAATTCTCTTTTAATCTAAAGTCAGAAGTAGCTTTAGCAGTGATTGCAGCCGTAGCAGTAATACTTCCAGTAAAAGCCCATGTTCTACCATTATATGCCATAACATACGATTTATTTGTAGAGATTGTCGGATTAGCAGTACCTCTCCACCAATACCAAAACCCGTTTGAATGACAGCCAAGTCCCATTGTATAATTACCTCCAACGATTTCAATACTATCATGGCTCGTATTTGAGAACCTTGCTCCTACATTAAAAGTATTAGCGCCACTTGCAGATATTCCCGTGCTATTTATCCAACCATGCAGGGTACAATCTCCAAATTCCATATTTGTCCAAGATGAACTGCTTCCTGCATGCCAATACCATTTTTTAGGAACAGACCTACCGCCATAACTTGCACCTCTATAATTAACATTAAAATCAGTGCCTCCAGCTATAATAATCTCATTTCCACCGCTTGAAAGTTCCAAATAAGAACCATTTTGGGTTATACCAGATGGATTCATATAAAGACCAGAATTAGCATAGACCCAAGCTTGAATATACGCATCTATAAATCTATTGCTACTTGAACCTATTCTGTAATTATTATTGCTTAACGGAAAGATATTACCAGAATACATTCCACCATTAAAAGTTGCAGTTTCACCAAAAGTACTTGTAGAACTTATGTTAAGTTTATATGATATAATCTCACTACAATATAATGTTGAAAAAGACCTTAAGGAACGATTATAGCATGAGTATGCTCGATTCTTTATATTATTTATTACTGGTGCTGAATAGCTATAGGTACTACTCGTCCAAGAATATCCATTGCTGTTTATTATAGCTTCTATATTATCGTTGTTGTTATAATAATAGATAGCTCCTCCTCTTAAATATACAATTTCTACACTTGCCATCTCATTCTGTTCAATACCACCGCAAGGAGATTTATCACAATATTTATAATTATCAGCGTATATAATTCTTTGAGTGTCTTGACTTCCCCATTTATTTGTAGTAGTGTCCCATTCAATAGCAGCAGCAAAACCATTTGTATGTGTAGCCCAAGTAGGTTTATTACCATCTAAACAGTTCCAAATTTTAATTCTAATAAATGAATTCCTTTGTACTAATTGAAAAGATATAGGATAATATTTGTTAGCATCTAAACTTTTTAAATCAATAGTTTTAGTATAGCTGTTTAATCGCTTCATAAAAAATCTTATCCCAGCTTTTCTATAATAATTATCCCCATCATCTGTAGTTATAATTTGAGTAAAATCATGGTTTTCATTTTTTGCTGTATCTGAGTTAATATAATTTACATTAATATATTTATTTTGATTTCTTCTTACATACGTATTTGCAGTTGATTCCGCAGAGCCATGAAAGCCATCCAACAAATCCGCATTCAAATTCGTGCACGTAGTAGTAGATACACACTGAAACGGCTGTGTGCCAGTAGCTATCTTAGATATAAAAGCATTAGCATATACTCTATTCCAATAATAATCTGTTCTTCCTAAATCAAAGTTCGCATTAACATAGGGAGTTATATTGCCATTAACAACTGTAGTTTTATTAAAGTAATATCCTGGTGCTGTTGTATTAAAATGACAGTATGAAATATTTGTAGAGCCAATTGTTGTCAAGTAACCGCTACTTTGGGTAAATAAATATCCTTCACCCGTTACTCCTCCTTTCTTAGATTCAGCACCACTTGGTCTTAATTCTATTCCACCAGCAGTAGAAGAAACACTTGAATTTGTTGTAATAGCTATGTCGCCATAGATAGTACCGGAATAAAGTCTTATGTACGCCCAATTATTAGCATCTGCTCTTCCATAAAAATGAGGTCCAGAAGAGGCATTTGCATAATAATTTGCACCCATTATGGTACAGTTACCACCAGAAGAGGTAGAAGGAGAATTATTATTACCAAACACAAAGGCTGTTGGTTTAACTCTACTATCTTTAGCTCTATATCCAAAAAATATAGTAGACGAAGTATTTGTACCTCCAAAGTTAATCTCATTATTTTTTTCTGGGTATAGCCAAATGGTGCTAACTCCTACTTTTGTATTTGGATAGTTTTGGTAATTGCCAGCATGTAATACATTGTAGTAAACATTGCTGTATCTGAATTGCATGCCATCAGTAAGGTTATTTGTTCGTCCTAAAACGAGGGTTGGATGGCTGGTTAAATTACCATTATATAAATGAGTGCTTAAATCCTTGCTATACCCAACATCCGTAACTATCGCACCATTGCTATAAAATCTAATATAATTTGAACCAGTAGTAGCAACACTTTTTACATGCAATGGTATTTCAGTAGCAGTACTTTCTCCTATTGTTAATCCACCCGTCATAGTATCTCCTGCTTTTTTTACATAACGAGTATCTCCTATAGTAGAATAGTTTCCTTCATGTAGGACTTTATACCAAGTTCTGAAAGAACTTGCACCAACACCTCTAAGGTAAAAATCATCAGAATTATAGGCTGCTCTTAATTGGAATAACCTATTTGCCGCAGAACCAATGTTTAATACAGTATCATTAGCACCAGTAGTTCCATATGCAGTACCATTTGCCTCCCATACAGATGTCTTAGATGCTGTAAATGTAGCTATTGTATCTACTGCCGCAGAAGTTATGGCAGAATATGTTTCTAAGTTCTTTGCTGCGGTTATAGTCGGATAGTCCGGTAAAGTGATATACTTGTTTGCATCCGGCACATAAGTTTGGTCGTTAACTTTGATACCAGCAATGCCAGTACCTCCACCATTCTTTTCAAGTTCAGTAATTCTACTTGCCAACTTGTTGATAGTGTATGCGTTAAAGGTGTCTGATAATGTTGAATCAGCGAATGTACCACCTAAACTTGAATATCCATAAACGGTGTCGATAAGACCGCCACCTCCTCCACCGCTACCGGAACTGATACCCTTTGCGGACACCGCACCAGTGGCGTAGAAGTTCACAGCAGAGCCATCTTCTTTGTAGACTTTAATAGCGTTATTGGCACTATCTACTCCAATGCGATACCCAGTTGTTCCTATTTCGATGTAGTCAGAAACCGTTAATTTCTGCATCGGATATTGTGGTATCATGTAGCTAATAGTCTTCGGAGTTCCAGAACGATATACAATCTGGAATAGAGAAACATAGTCGCCAAGCTGATTTTCTTTGATGATGAATGATTGTGGGTCAGCATGGAAAACACCATCAGTCCCCCACCATACAGCACCGCTTGCAAGGTAGCCAGAGCCATCCATACGAATGATAGCCTTTGCTACATCTGATGGCATGTTTGCTTCTGTATAATCTGCTCTATCCTTCATAGAACCTCCATACCAAGAAGCAATACCTCCACCGACCTTAGTAGCATCATAGACACCATTCATACCGGACATTACTTTAAATCCAGCTACCGGGTCAGTATATCCCAGCATGTTTAACGCATTCTGAATAACACCACCTTCGATTGTGGTACTCTCTTTCCACGCTTTCTTTAGATATTCATAACCAGCCAAGTCTTTTTTAACGGTATCTACTGCCGCCTTAGCTGCGTCACTGATGGCATTCAAAGCTGCTGTTCGTTGGTTGTAGTATGCAGATTGCTTTGAAGCGAAGTCAGAAGGTATGGTTATATTTTCGGGAGTAGAAGCCGACAATGTAACCAACACTGCACGATAATTGCTATGAGCATTCAGATAACCCGTAGGGCTACCCAATGAATACAAAGTATATCCTGCTGTAATATTTGTCTTGTCAGCGTCTATACGAACTATTTCATCTTTGATTGATTGCTTTTCAGTAGGAGATATAACCCCATCTTCTGCCCACTTATCCAATCTTTGTTTAGCTGCTTCCGCTTCTGCTTTAGCTGCATCTGCCGCCTTTTGAGCCTCTTCCGCAGCTTTCTTCGCATCTTCTGCGGAAGTGTTTATTTTGTCTTGGATAAAGTTGTTGGCTGCATTCAAATAAGCTATAAAATCTCCATATTTGGTATTGAAGGTGTCGTACCTACCATCTACCAAAGCGACTTCCGTTGAGGTAGCTACTCCGTCAGCTATGGCATCATCAATAGCAGTAATAAGCTCGGTAGTTGCCACATTAAATCCATCATAAGCGGTTTTTAGTTCTACCTTAGCAGTACCGGACAATAAAGGATTAGCATAAACCTTAGAATAAGATTCCGCTACGCTCTTCTGTATTGATTTGATTGAGTTCAAATATTTCTCAATTGCGGCAGCTTCTTGTCTGTCAACAATACCGTCTTTAAAGGCTTCGTCTGTGAAGTCTTTCATATTGGTTACAGTCTGCTTTGCGTCATTGGCTTCTTTCTTAGCTTCTTCTGCTGCCTTTTGCGCTTTAGCTGCTTCAAGATAAGCCTTTGAAGTGTCATTGTCTGCAATCTGCGTCCATCCCCATGTATCTCCCGTCTTTACCCATCTCCATGATTTTCCTGCATCGGGAGTAGTTTCATCATCGACATATTCTTGGATATTGGTAAATACATCACCTTCATGCCGTTTTTTCAAAGCTTCTGTATTCCAATCTACTGCTGGCTGGTTTGTAAGAGTTGGTGTGTATTCTCCATACCAAGTTTCCTTTACTCCATCTATCTGGTCTTGGAAGCTGTTAAATGTTTCCTCAACGTCTTTGCCAGATTTGGTTACAAGTTTACCTTTTATCTCAACACCAGTTACCGTATCAAACTTCATATAGCTGCTCTTATCTCTTGCTCCAATATAAGAGTTGCCATAGACGTTCATATAAGCGAGATTTGTAGTCTTGTCAACACCGTAGGACACGTACTCTTTGTTGAGGTATGAATAGCTGTTTATGCCAGCATATAAAGTCATACTTGGCGAGAAAGTGTCAACTGCACTAAAGATAATTGCATTCTGTCTTGTCTTGTCCTCTACATGAGTAACACCATTTGCATCAACAAAAGTCTTATTACCTAACTGACAAATAGTATCTCCTACTCGCGGTGCATCACTGGCTGCATCAGCATCAGTTTTTGAGATGTCAATGTAATTAGTTCCTACGTTTACAACCAAACGCCATAAGTAATGATTTGACACATTCTCATAAACTCCCTCCTTAATATTGAAGTCTTGTGCCAAAGCCATATCTCCTGCTCGGAAACGATTATCTAATGCTTCCGTACCATCATCTTGGTAGAAATAGCATCGCCAATAGTCCCAAACATTTTCGCCAGTCTTGTTGCCTTCTTCGTCAAGTATATCATTTCTATCTTCTATCTTGATACATTCGATTGCACCACCGGGAGTAATCATTTGGCGACCTCCGATAACTCCGGTCTTGATAATCTCCAAAGCATAGAACATGGCTTTCATTCTTACTGTCAGATAATCAAGCTCTGCATGTGATTTTCCGTCTGTATCTGCATAGAATATACCGCCCGTACTTCCGGTAACAAAGCTACCAACTTTCAATCCACGCAAGAAAGTTATCATTCCTTGTGCGGTATCATCTTTAACTCTGCTGAGTTTTTTGTTCAGTTCGCCTACAATGTCAAGTCCATAAATAGCTTGTAACTGTGCTACTTGACTTCCTAACTTACTAAGACCGTCAGCTATCTGTCCTATCTGATTTAGTACAATAGACACTTCATCTGTAAGAGTAATGTTATAAGTAGGAAGCGGATTTGTACCATATTGGATTGACATTTCCTTCACAGATAATGCCATTGCTTCTTCTTTGTCCTTATACAAGAATCTGACAATCGTATTAGGCTTAATCTGCGCAAGAATTGCTTGGTTTGTTTCCAAGAAGTGTTCGTCGAAGCTCAAAGGATAGTCATACAAAGGCATATTATTTTCAAGCATATATCTTTTCATGGCAACGTCCAAACGTTCTTGTGCCTTGTCTATATATGCTTGTGGCATTTCAATGTGCAATATGACAAACTTGTCGCCAGTTTTTACTTGCTGGAACTTGCTTGGCATTATCGTACCAAATGTATCTAAGTCCTTTGTCAGTTTAATAGTAATAGCTTGGTCTGTACTGTCTGGATATTTAGCATAGTCCCTCTGTTCTCCATTTGGTTTGAATACAATGTTTCCAGCTTCATCAGTTACATAGAAGTTCTTTTTTACATCTTCCCAATCTACTGCTACCTCGTAGTTAGCTCCTAATGTGTCACCGGACTTCATGGAGAAGGTCATTCCACTTGTAACTGCTGCTTGTGCATATAAGTCAAAGCCAAGAGGATAAAGCGTCACATCAAAATACGACTGTCTAACCTCTCCCGTTTCGGGGTCAATATAATCATCCCAGCCACCTTCCGGTACTATTACTTCTTTGAACAAGTCAATAGCTTGTCCCTTGTATGTCATACCTTCAATAGTAGGTCGTATGCTGGAAAATTCTTGGATATGGAATACTGGTGCAAGAGGATTGATAGGAGTAGGATAGCTGCTATCTGCGTCATAGTAGTCAATAAGAGGGTCTTTAGAACCAAACAAGACTTTATTTCTAACAGCCTCTACATATACTGATGGCATTAACGTGTCACGAGTATATGGGTGCTCAATGCGATTTCCGTCTGCATCTGTAATTATAGGATAGCCATACGGAATATTAATGTTGCTACCATATCCAGCAATACGAGTAATGACCTTATTATTCTTTGGTGTGCAATCATTGTTTTTTAGTCCTACACCTTGTCCGAATTTGAATATGTATGGCTTGTTTTCATTGTCAAGTATTTCCTTAGATGGCTTGCCAAACCAAATAGTATATCCATCAACTACAAATGGAACTTTCCATGTTTCGTATGCAGTCTTGCAAACGTCTGAAATAAATTGATTACTGAATGATAACACATCACTCATTGTCCCATCATCTACAAATGTTGGCTGTAACTTGCAAGTCCATTTAGTTCCGACAAGACATGAGTTGATTTTTTGAACGAACATGCTTAATGTACCAATCCACGAGAAAGTCCGTTTTTCGCTACGATAACTTTCCTCACTGCTACTAATAGCAATGTCAGTAAAGGGAATGTTGTACAATTCAATCATTTCATGGTAGAAAGTACAACTATATTTAGTCATTCCCTTTGCCTCGCTGTTTTCCGAAGTCATTCCTTTTCTAACAACTACGGGAGGATTTTTAAGAATGTACTTTATTCCTTTATACTCTACATATTCTTGCAGAGTAAACGAAAGTGAATTGTCTTTATAATAAAACTCTCCTTCTATCTTGTCATTTAACGACATAACAATAGTTGAGAAAGTGTGTTTTCTCAAACTGATGTCGTGGAAGGGAGTGCCATCTTCATTGTATATATTCAGTATAGGGTTTACTTCGTTCGCCATTTTACGTAGTAGGTGCTTATATCCAAGCTTACACTTGAATAATTTGACGTTTCATCGAACCGCTACTTCTTAGGGAGCTTGTGCCCCGGTCGTCCATAGTTGGGTTCTCACCGTCCAATCCCCGATGCGCCATCGGTTGGGTTAATAAATTCTGTGCTTGTAGTCCGAAGCGTTTAATGTTTCGGGCTGCAAGTAAATCTCTGTCATTCACAGTTCCACACTTGGGACAAGTCCACTTACGGTCGGAAAGTTTAAGTTCTCTATTTATATATCCGCACTCACACATCTTTGAAGACGGTTCAAAGCGACCTATGCGAATTAAAGTCTTCCCGTACCATTCACACTTGTATTCAAGCATGGAGAAGAAAGTAGCCCAACCAACAGAGCCTATTGAACGTGCAAGCTTGTGATTTTTCATCATGCCGCTAATGTTCAAGTCCTCTATGATTATCGCTTGGTTTTCGCGAACGAGCTTTGTACTTACTTTGTGTAAGAAGTCTGTCCGTCGGTTGGTTACTTTCTCGTATTGTCTTGCTAACTGCTTTCTAAGTCTTTCATATCTGTTTCCTCCCTTCTTGGATTTACTGAAACGCTTTTGGATTATATTCAATCGGTCAGTAGCTTTTTCAAGATATTTAGGGTTTTGAAATACGTCCCCATTGGAACATACTGCAAAGTCCTTTATTCCTACATCTATCCCGATTGTACCCTCATAAGTTATCGGTTCTTTGGATGGAAGTTCTTTCCCATCCTCTACCAATACACTAACATAGTATTTATCTGTCTTGGTTTTAGATACCGTGACAGACCTTACATCTCCTTCAAACTTTCTATTCTCAGACAGTTTCACCCATCCGATTTTAGGAAGTTTAATCCGGTTGTTATCCAAGTCTACTGCTACAGAGTTGATAGCCTTATATACTGCTCTGCTTTTGTGCTTGGATTTGAATTTAGGAAACCCTTTCTTCTCACGAAAGAATCTTGTAAATGCACTATCCAAGTTCCGGATTGACTGCTGCAAGCATTCGTTGCTTACTTCTTTCAGCCACTCCATGCCTTCCGCTTTCTTCAAGTCGGTAAGCATCTTGCATAGTTCAACCGCATTTATTCGTTTCCCTTCGTTCTGATAGGCTTCTATCCGCTTTGCCAAAGCCCAATTATAGATAAAGCGTACACATCCAAAGGATTTCTCAAAGAATATCTTCTGTTCCTTAGTAGGCTTCAATCTATATTTATAGGCTTTCAACATGCTATTGCTTTTGATTTAGTACAAAGATAAGATATTATAAACTAAAAATCAAACGTTTACTTTATTAATTATTACTTTGTATATAAGTGCCTAATTCCGATTATTCCTATGATTGTTGCATTAATTAGTAAAAGCCACCAGCACCATGATGGAACATGCTTCTTAATGACTTCTTTCTCCTTAATGACTTCTTTCTCTTGATATATAGTATCGTTCTGTATGACTGTTCTGTCTATGTACTTGATTTTTTCAATATACTTAGTATTAAAAACAGTATCGCCTTTTTGAATAACAGAAAAATAGATACTATCTCTTGTGTGTACTGTTAAAGTGTCATGCCGTTCTTTGATAATCTCTTTTATTTCTGTATTTTTCTCCAAGTCTTTTGCAGTTCGGCATGAAAACAAAAGAGGCAAAAGGATTATTAGGAGAAGAACCTTTTTCATCCTTTGAAATAGGTTACTTTGCCATTACTTCCATCAGTACGTACATCTAAGTGTACCCAAGTGACATCTTGTTCCAAGCGTACCGGATAAGGAAGAAGTATCTGATTTGCCTTAATCCAATTACGAACTTCCAAGGCGGTCATTCCCTTCACATCAAAGTCCAGTGCAGTTCCTTGCAGATGTGCAGATACATATACCTTCTCCAATCGGGTCTTTTCAGCTACTAATTGGCATACATTACAACGAAGTCCTCTTTGCGTTAGACCTCCTCCCGAATGCCAAGTATTGACAGTTATAGGCTTACCAAGCTTTTCTCGTATGACGCATATTGTTTCAAGCAATCGTGGGTCAAAAAACGTCCAAGCCATTTCTCCAAACTTGTTATATACATGCTTGCATACAAGCTCTTTGATATTAAAATAGTTCTTTATATTCATTTTCAGTCCTCCTTCTTTTCATTTTTTTCACAACCTCTACATTCATCGCATTCATGTGCCATATCAAACTTTGCTTGCTTTAACAGCACGGGACATTCTTCGCTTGGCACTTTGCAAATGTACGCCTGCCGTATAGAGATAACTTTTTCTTCATACTTCTTTTTCAGTTCTGAAAGGTCATTTTCAATACGGGTTATTTCCTTGTTCACATACGTTTGTATGTTACTGTAGCTTTTTTCCATTATTGATATTGACTTTTCAAGGTTGGTAATCTCAACTGTCCGAGCCTCTGCCATCGCTTTCTTGCGAGAGGGTTTCATGTTTACAAGTGAAACTATTCCACCTAAGAACCCCCCCCCTCCAAGTATTGATACTAAAATCTGCGTCCAATCCATGATATTATTATTTTAAACGTTGCTACTGTAAGTAGTTTTATTAGGAGTTTCGATAATCTCTGTATTGTTGTTCTTGCTTATCCGTTCAGCTTTTTCAGCTTGCTTGATAGCATCTTCTTCTTCTTGCTTCTTCTCTCTTTCTACTCGGTCAAGTTCATCCGGTGCAGAAGACGGAGATTCTTCAATCAATGTTTGTCGGGAAATCCATTTAGATTCCATAGCTAAGTTGGTAATCTTAGTATTGTTGGTTTCCATGCTCCAAATATTCAGCTTGGCTTTAATCTTCAAATCTGTATAAGCATTAGTCTGGTCTTCTTCCAATCCTAACATCTCTTGGAAGAGATAGGTTATCTCATTGATAGAATCAGACCAATCAGCAACACTTTGAGTAGCCAACGCAATATCATTACGCATAGACAATGCAATACCGTTGCCACCGCTTCCAGTATTAGTGATATCCTTTGGAGTGATAAAGCTGACAGATGAAGCAATTGAAACTTGTTCCAGCAAATATTCCAGATAAGCAATCATACTTTCCGGCTCTGGAAACTCCAACGTCTTTGCTTCTGTCTTGTAGCTTGAACCTTCGTCTGCCGGGAGATTGATAACTAATGTGCCGTTATCTCGCTTGAAACTGTCTTCATTCATTTCCCCTTTTAAAACTAATCCCCAAGTACCAAACCGCTTTAATGTCACAGCATGTATATTTGTAAGCAATTCAATTATCTCAATTATACTTTGAGAATATTCCCAAGCTACTTTGCCTCTATGGTAGACAAGAGGATTACGGCTAAACCCATGAAGAATCCTTTCAGTAACCCATCCATTATTGGTAGGCTCTCCTTCTTTGCTTCGTATTGAACGATAAAGGTACTTATCATCAAATGTATCAATGACTTCTGTCAAATCATCTATCTTATAAAATAAGGAGCGTGAAATTTCTTCCCCATATTCATTATAGTTAGGTATGACAGAATATCCATCATCATATGAATAGACTTTAACTGTTCCCTTTTTCTTTATGGGGTCAAATTTGAATAGTACGCCAGCATCGCCAACTTTCTTCTGCTTGGATATTAGTTCGTACTTGATTTGCTCCATATTCCTCATGTTCCATTCCAGCTTGAAGTTCTGAAACTTCTTACTAATGGTATCGTTCTTCTCTATATTACAGAGAGTAAAAGAAATAGGATTAGCAGTGAGATGAAGAACATGTGCCGCATGAATATTCTTTTGCAAAGAAACTGTCAGCACAAGTTCATCTATGACTATATCAGTATCTCCAACTCTGACTGCAATCTTAGGAATTGAATTATTATACTTTATATTGTGTAGAGAAGGGTCGTACTCTCTCAGATAGAGGTCTTGTGAAACCTCTTGCAATGTCAAATCGCTCAACTGGGCAGTTGATTTTTGGTTAAGTGTAACATCACCAATATAAGTTTTGCACGACTGAAATTTTCCACCTCTTGTAAAAGGCTTCTTCAACAACAGCCGCGTTGGTTCTGACAAATACCAATCAATGTTTTTTCTCGTTATCATTTTTATATGCTGCTTAAAATTTTCAATATCTTATCTGAATTAGTAATCTTTCCTCTCTCCCTTGTTGGTTGTGCAGTACCATTTACTTGGTTCATTATATCTTCAAGAGATAATTTCCTTCTCAATTCTCCACCAGTAGCACCAGCCAATTCCCTATAACAGTCATAACACAATCCCCCACAAAGCATAATGATATTGTCTGTAAGGTCGGGAGAAAAGCCTTTTATCAGAGCATGTTGTTCCTTCTTTCCTTCAAACTGTATTCGTCCCGAAGGCAAACGTTTAAATTTGAATATTCTGCTCTCAAACTGCATTTGTTTTAAGACAGTAGTAGAACCTTCACGCTTTAGCTTCTGATGTGTATATCTCATTTTAGCAAGCTGTCTGTCATAGGTTATCAATCCAGCCTTTATCATTTGGGTAGCAAGGTGTGCAGCTTCATCCTTAAATCTTTCATACAACTTCTTTCCTTTAGCAGTTGCGGCAATCGCTCCAGAGAATGCGACACCTCCACCGTTTGCTGATACAAGATTGAAAATCTCTTTTAAGAAACCGTTACCTTGCACATCAATGATTAGCTCTTTATCAGTCAATCCATGCTTAACCATAAACTGCTTAATCATCTTTACGGCTTCAAGATTAGAGTTTTTCATACAATATTGTATATCGTCACAATGGAAACCTACCCAATGCTTCATCACAAAGTTGTCTTCTCCAGTAGTTGCCATATCCACAGTAATACGCTCCTTCTTACACTTACATGGAGAAACATGAGTAAACATGTTGAGAATATCATCCTCTGTCACTTCGGAAAGATTATCCTCCTCTTCTTCTTTTTCGTCTTGTATAGAGAAATTCCAGTTAGGTTCATACATTGAATCTGCAAGCACAGATGTTGCAGCCATAGCGCGATAACCTTTGTTTGCTTTAAGCATTGCTTGGTTATCCCTCACATCAAAAGTAAAGAATACCATGCTCATAATAAAGTCCTCATAAGACATATCCGGGTCAATCTGCAAAAGATTGTCTATGATGTCTTTGCATTTGGAATAAACCTCTTCCTTAGTATTTCCCCAATAGACTTCATCCAAGTTACCCTTTACAATGTGGAAGAACCGAACAACTCCATTCATTTCTTTAATGGGTTTTCCATCATCTCCAATCCATCCCCCACCATTCTTACCACAACCACATAGCTTACGTATGAAGCATTCACGTTCTGGATTTTGAGCAAGATATATTTGGGCTTTACCCTTAGTGTTTGCACGCAGACGGGTTTGACAAGTAGAAATAGTTCTCCATTCAAATTTATTGCATTCTTCAAATATGGCTTTCTTAAACTGCAATCCTTTGAATATCTTATCTATTACAGTGGGACTTTCATTATTCAACTGCTGGAATTTGATTTCAGAACTATTGAAAAACTTCACACCCATATCGTCTTGAACCTTAATGACTTCTCCAATAGGTTCTCTTGGTTGTATTCTGAAACGTCTGTCAATAAGCGGATATATTTCTTTAAGACCGTCCACTACTTTACCAGCGTCAAAAAAGTCGCCAACGTTACGCATAAACCATACAGCTTTTGCTCCTTGGTTTTCATATAGATATGAAATTGGTGCATATCCTAATGTAAAACTTTTTCCACCTCCACCACTACCAGTAAGCACAACATAGTCAGCATTGCTTCGGATGGCTTCATATTGGCAACCCGGCAATGGACTAACAATTTTGTCTTTCTGTATTTTCTCGCTCATAATGGTTCTTTATTTTTCTACAAAAATACGCAATCTAAGCTTCGATATATGCCACTTATCGAAAAACAAGCTACATACCTTAAAATAAATATGCTACTTTTTCGATAACCACAGTATGAGTAACGAAAAAGCTATTTATTTTTGTTCAAAATAATAAAATCATTGACGAACAATGGCACAAAAAGAAGAAGTTTTATCTAAAGTTAATCAGATTTGCGAAGAACGTAATTTTGATTTGAGTGAAACATTTAGAGATAAGTTCTCTGAGAAATTTGCAGAAGCTTACAAGGATGCTCCGATTGAAGATGCTGGCTTAGTAGCCGCATTGAATATTTCAGTTGAAAGTAGCGGACATGCAAGAAAGAACGCATTCTCAGAAGCGACTAAGGGATTTGAAGCTAAGGAAGCTGAATATAAATCTCAGATTGAAGAATGGAAGAAAAAGGCTGAAAAAGGTAATGATGGTGGAGAAGGCAATCAAAAGCCTTCGAAATTTGAGTTGCCTGCCGAGTACAAAGAGAAACTTGATAGGCTGGAAAAGTTTGAATTGCAAGAGAAAACGAAGTCTGTTCGCAATCAGATATACGATACAGCCAAGTCTAAGGTGAGGGAAGATTTACATGAATCTTTTCGTAACTATCTTGGTAAGCAGAATATCGCAATTGATGCTGATGTTAATGCCGAGGCAGAAAGACTGCTGAAAGATTATCAAGATATATTCAGAAGCTCTATTGGTGATATTACACCATTATCTCCGGACGGAAAGAAAACAACAATGGAAGACTACCTTGCTGCCATAAAACCCGTCAAACTTTAAATATTAAAAAAATGGCACAATTTAATTTAGAAACCTTTTTTGCTTCCGCTAAACAATTTAGAGGTGGCAAGTTCGTATGGTGGAAGGACGCCAATCACGAGGAACGTTCCAATGTTCTCTATGGCTCTACCATTGCAAACCCGTATAAGGGTTTTGGCTATGCTTTTGCGGCTGACTTGTACGAATACAGATTGTGGAAACCGGGTTTCCTTCTGAAAACGTTTAAGGTGGCAAAGGCTATTACTGCTGACACAGACACTACTCTGTATGTAGATGGTTCTGGCTATTCTCACATTCCCGAAGTAGGCAATGTACTTATGAAAGCTCCCGATACAGTTGAAACTGCGGGACAGTCTGGTAAGGTTACATCTGTTGAGTTCGATGAAGAGAACAAGCAGTTTATTCTTACTGTTGACACTGCAATCGGTGCTCTGACTACTGATGATATTTTGGTTGAAGCTGCTGATAGCAATGGTGGCGTTGCAACTGCTGCTGCTGCCGACGCTACTGTGTTGGTTAAAAACCCGAATACCTTCATCGAAGTAGATACACAGTTCGCTCCGACTGATGGTCGCTGGGGAGTTACAGATGTTCAGCACAACATCAACACTGTTTATGGCAAGCGTGCATTTGTTGAACGTATGCAACCGCTTCCGAAGTATGTATTGGCTAAGAACCGCAACTACATCGAAGGTGTATTTGAAATCTAAAGGAAAGGAGTAGAATTATGGCAAACGCATATAAATATCAATTTAATCCCGACGAGTTAGTAAGCCAACTCTATCAAAGAGGCTTGGTAAACTCTGACGGTACGAGCGCATTTATTCAGACGCTCATTGACGAGAAAATCGTCATGGATGCAAACCAGTTCTTCTGGCAGGAACACTTTACTGTTGATGGTGGCAAGTACCCTATTGACATGAGCCGCCCGAAGCTTGACCCTGCTTATACTATCTATAATGTTACTCGCCGCCCCGTTCCGATGGCTGATGCAATGACACCGTTGAGTGAAGTTGCTCAGATGGATAACGAAGGCTGGGAACAGAGAACTGGTACTATCCCTCAGTTCGGTAAAGGCTTGTTTGAAACTTCTCTTTCAAAAGAGGAATTGAAAGCACGCTTGAATGAACTTGGTGAAGCTAATGCTACTTTGTTGGAAGGTTATGTACGTGGTGTTGCTGACTTGATTAAGACACACAACTACCGTCTTTCTAACATTGCCGCACAAGCTTTGTCTAAGGGAGGTCAGTACAGCAATGCTGATTCTCGTGGTATGTCCGGTGTCGTACATGAGTTCCCGAAGTATGTGCCTACTGAAAACTTTGTTAAGGCTGGTAAGGAAGTATGGACGAACGCAGAAGCTAACATTCCGGAACAAATGGCAAAGATTGAGAAAGATTTCCGTGACCGTACTGGATTTACTGGTACAATGGAATGGGATTTGCCGTATGACATGGTTATCACTCACTTGTTGAACAACAAATACTTCAAGGAAGAAGTTAACCGTTGGATTCGCTTGTATGCGCCCGATAAAGTTATTGTTGTTACTAATGGTGCTTCCGGCATTGATACTAACATCATTTCTTGGGAGCAGCTTATTCAGTATTCTCGTTCTTCTGTATCTAAGATTTCTCCTATCCGCATTGTGAAAGAGGAACAAGTGGTACAAGACATCAAAACGATTAAGACTGTACAAGGATGGAAGGCTGGCGTAGCAGTTCTGCGTCCTATTGGCTTTGCTGGTCGTGTTGTTCACTCTGATGTTGCCGATGTTATCTTGTTGCAGCGTGAAGCAAACAAGACGATTGACTATTCAATCGCTTCTGCACAGAATGACTTGGTTTATATTATTAACAAGGTAGTTCCTAACGGTATCTACAAGGCATATCATACTGATGCTATCGGTCGTTATATGCCAGTGTTGACCGAGTTTATGGAACACATTGTTGTTGATACTTTGACTGCTGATTCTTAAACTTGGAGGGTTATATATGACTATACTTGAATGGCTTTCTTCATCTTGTCGGTATTCGTTTGAGGAGAATACATTTATGAGAATTGCTCTTGACCGCGGCATCACAGATGTAAACGAGGATGCTATGACGTTGACCCAAGAACAAAAGGATTTAATGACTGCCGATATAATATTTACCGCAGTGTTGTTAAGCCCTTCAAGTACAGCATCTCAATCTGCCTCTCATAATAACTTCCAGCGTACAGTTGGGTCAGAGACGGACATCTATCAGAGTAATAAAATAAGTTATGCTTTGGGCATATATAAGAGATACAATGACCCTAATTACGAGGTTCTTATCTCTGCTCGTCCAAAGATTAAACTCTTGAAAATTATAGATGTGATATGATTTCATTCAGTGACATAGAAGAATTTCCTTTTTCGGGACGTATATATAGAATCATCGAAAGCTCTATGGGTGACGATGAAGAAGATACCGTCTATGAAGGAGTAATGGACGTGAATCTTTCTGTTGCTGAATCCGGTTCGACCGCTCAAACAAGCGACTACGTTGTTTCTATTCCTTTGATAAAAGGAGAGGACGGGAAGTACATCAATCCGGTACGTAATGAGGACTGGATAGAATGTGATGTTATGGGAGAGCAAATTAAGATGCAAGTTGATAACAGCATACCTTCGATGTTAGGTGCTATAACTATATATGCAAATAGAAAAGGTGGATGGCGATAAAAGTAAAAGTTGATTTGAGTGGTTTGAAAAGGGTTCGGCAAGAACTGTTTGACAGACTTGCTGGCGAGCAAACCCAGCGACTAATAGCCTATGCACCCGAATTGTTGAAGAAAGCATATTCTGAAAGCGGATTTACCGACCAGACTTACAACTTGGCTGATAGTTATATTTGGGCTGTGTTCTATCAAGGCAATTTGCAGGGGAGCGGCTACTTATATCCGTATCAGATGGCAACTAACAACTCAAAGTATCATGGCAAGCTGATAGATGGAAGAAAACTTGCTGACGAGTTCTTGGCAAACTATACTCCTGCCACTTATATAGGATGGGATTTGGTGCTGGCAGCAACAGTGCCTTATGCTCCTATATTGGAAGGAGGAAATGCCGGAAATCCAAGACGAAGGTTTGAGGTGTTATCAACCATATATGACGATATTAAGGAAGATTTTGCAGGGAAGGCAACTGTTAAAACAATAGGGATATGAGCGTTCCGTTTCAAGAAAAAGTAATTGGTGAAAGATTATATCAAGTAATCAATAGAGGTGTAGTGGGGACACCATCAAGAATATATGAATATCCTTGTAAACAAATCCCATGAGCGTGATTGATGCAAGGCGAATGCCGATATACCAATATGTTTATTCTCTCTTCATAGATAAGGTTACAAAGTACATCTATCCGATGGAAATGCCTACCAAGTTGGAGGAGGAGATAAATGCTGGCGGTTTCATGGTTATCCGTCTGGGAGAAATTAAGGATAAGAGCCAGTTCAACTTGAATGCTCTTGCGAGCGTTCGCGTGACAGTTGAGATGTATATTCCTCCCAAGACAAGAGGTCGGCTTGATACCACCTTGCTGGAAAAGTATGAAACAAGTATATCCGACATTGTAAATGCAGAAGTTGAGAAAGCCGGAGAAAAATACGACATCTCAACTGACGGTATATTGTCAACTGATGATATATATAATGAGAGCGACAATCTGTTCTTCATGTATATTAAATCATTTATAATCAATATAAAATAACTATTTAATAATTAGACGAGATGGCTACACAAGATTTGTTGACTTACAAATGTAAGTCTTTAGGCTATGCGGAAGTCGGGGCTGGTGCAGAAGCTTCTTATACTCCTCTTATGGGTGTGTTGGAAGGTTTGTCTATCAGTCAAGAAACCGCAAGTGAAAGTGCTATTAACGGTGAGTTCTATGAAACTCCGCTTGATAGCGTGGGTACACTTGGTTCTTACAAGATTGAATTTGACTTGGTTAAGTACAAACCGGAAGAGATTGCCGCTATGGAAGGCGGTAAGTTTACCGCTGCTACTGGCTTGTACACAATGCCTTCTTCATTCACCAACGTTTACAAGCAGTTCAAGTTGGAGTTCTACAATGGTATTGACTACATTGTTATTTACAAAGGTAAGGTCGCTACCAATTGGGATGGTACTGATTTGAAGACTGCCCCGTTGAAACTGCACATCGCTATCACTGCTTTAGTTGACAATGATGGCAAAACGGTTGAGATGAAGATGGCTGAACCTTCTGTTGGAGGCTAAGACCCATTATAAATCAAGAGAAAGGGCAGTGGCTTGTTTGCTGCTGTCCTTTTTTCTTTAATACACAAATGATAATGGAAGAAAAGGATTTAATTATACCGGACGAGCTAAAGAGGGAAATATCAGAGATTATGACTGACAATCCTACGCTTGTCAAGTTAGGAGATAAGCAGTATAAGGTGCATCGGTTGAGGGCATACTCATACCAGCGTATTTTCCAATTAGCGTTGAAATTACAAAAGGAAGAGGATATTAAGGATGATAAGAGCATGATGTACGCTCTATGTACAGACTTGGACGTAAGTTCCGAGATTGTAGCAATCATTCTTGTTAATCACCTCTTCTCACCAGATGATATAACCGATTATGCGAGTGCGATAGAAGTTATGAGCAGAAATGACAAACTGATAGCTTTTATGAAGGCTCGTATTCTCAACTCCGTATTTGAGCCTGCTCAATGGGCGGCAATCATTATTGAAGCAATAAACAGCATCGACTTATCACCAGTTTTTACGGTGCTCATATCGGGGAAGGCTCTTATGGTTTCGCAGACGAATATGAGGAAGACGGTGGCGGAACAATTAACATTATGGCGGCAAGCCAAATCGGAGATTTAGGTGATTTCATACGTAGCTTTCCGCAGTTTACGTATGACGATTATCTTTATAGATTGTCTATGGCGCAAGTTCTTTTCTTGACAGTAGACAGCACCCATATTAAGTATTTGCGTGGTAAAGACAAGGAAATATGGGAAAAGTTTTGGAAACGACGTAAAAGTGATAGAAGTGAGTTGCAAGCGCCTAAGCGTAGTGTGTTAGATACTATACCAAGAATCAATTGACATACTCCCATTGCTAAAGCAGATGGGTTTTCTTCTAAAATCAAGTAAAAAGTAGCAGAGATGGCAGACAATAAAGATGTAGTTATTAGTGCTTCAATGTCTGATAAGGACTTGTTATCAAGCATTGATGAAACTCTAAAGAAGACGGAAAAGCGTCTGGAAGATTTCACCAACAAGTTGGAAGGCAAGTTGGCGAGTGTGGAGGGCTTTGCCGACCAATTGGGTAAGAATATTGGTAAGGGCTTAGTTGATGGCTTTAACCAGCAAATCCGTCCTTTGGAAACAAAGATTTCCGAGTTGGAAGCTAAGCTTAAAAGTTTGGGCGCAACTAATATTGCACAAGGTAATACTGCTGCCACGCAAGCTGCTACTACGAATGTATCTGTAGACGTTAATTCTATGAACCAAGCCTTGCAAGTCGCCAATAATTTACGAGAAGTATTCTCTAAGATACAAGGGAACACTACCCGTATTAAGAATAATATGGAGCAATTGGCTACTGTAAAAACTGATGTGCAAGAGGCAAGGATTAATGTTCATGTTGCTCAAAGGGAGAAGCTGCTTCAAAGAGAAATATTGCTCCGTCAGCAGACTGCCAACTTAGCAGCAAGAATAGCAAGAGAGGAGGAGAAGAGTAGAATATCACAAGGAGGTCAAAGCTACGAAAAGGCTATGGCTATGGGCAATAAGTCAATCCAAGAAAGAATTGAAAAGCTGAAAGCCTTGCAGATTGTACAACGTAATCTCTCCACAGATGATGCTAATTATGCTGCAAAACTTGCTACTGTAAATAAGGAAATGGTAAGTTTGAAAAAAGCAAATGCTGATGCTATCTCCTCTGGTGTTCAGCTTCAAAAGGTAAATAGCGGATTGATGGAATCCTTCAAGAACTTAGGTAAAAGAGTTCTCTTCTATGCTGGTTTAGGAGCTATCACGGGATTTGTAAAAAGTCTTATGGACGTTAGAGGTCAGTATGAATTGCTTGAACGTTCAATCGGTGCTGTACTTAATGACTTTGAAAAAGGTTCTCAGATATTCCGGGAACAACAGACTTTAGCTCTTAAATCTCCATTTACCGTAATAGACTTGGCAAGTACAACAAAAATGCTTGCTGCCTATAACTTTGAAGCAGAAGAACTTGTAGATGTTTCAAAACGTATTGCAGATATTAGTGCCGCTCTTGGTGTACCAATGGAACGTTTGACTTACAACTTAGGTCAGATTAGGGCACAGACTGTACTTACAGCAAGGGATGCTCGTGACTTTGCCAATGCTGGTCTTTCTATAACTTCTGAACTTGCCAAGATGTACACTGAGCAGGAACAAAGAATTGTTTCAGCAGGTGATGTCATGGATAGAATGTCTAATAAGATGGTTTCCTTCACTGATGTAATGAAAGTCTTAAACCGTTATACAGATGAAGGTGGCATGTTCTACGACTTTCAAGCTAAGCAGGCTGAAACGTTAGCTGGTAAATTATCAAATTTGACTGATGCTTACGATTTTATGTTAAATGAAATAGGTAAGGAGCATCAAGGGATATTGACGGGAAGTATATCTGTAGTACAGAAATTATTTGAAAATTGGCGCGCTGTATCTTCTGCATTGACTGTAGTCATATCGACAATAGGAGCTTATAAGGCAATGCAAGCCTTAGCTAATATAGAAACGTTAAACGGAACAAGATTAACGATTAAACAAACTCTTGCAGAAGTAGCCAGAGCGAGGGCAACACAAGGGACTGCTGCCGCTACACTTGCTGCTGCAAGAGCACAAGGCGTATTGAATAGGGCATTAGCTTTTGTAGCTGCTAATCCATACGCTGCTGTAGCTGCTGGCGCTGTAGCTTTATTAACTACTTTTGCTATCTTATTACCTAAAGCTAAGAGTGTAGAGGAGCAAATAGAAGGACTTGACGAAGCAAGCACACATTTGAAGAAGTCTTTTGAAAATCTTTCAAATGTTGAAGACCTTATTTCTCAATATGACAATTTACAAAAGACAATACGTACAACCCAAGAAACAATAGATGCCTATGCCGATTCTTCTGAAAAATCTGCAAAGAACAACAAGGATTTAGAAACTGCTGTAAATTCTAACAAAGAAGCTCATAACCAGTTAGATAAGGTAATGAGTAAGTTGGTAGACGCTACTACACCCGCCATTATTTCAAAAATGAATGAATATGGTAAGATATTGGGTATTAATACGAAGGCTGCAAGAGAATTTGCGGAAGCATTAAGTCAGTCTAACATAAAAGGTACAGAGCAGCAACTATCTGAACTTGAAAAGAGAAGAGACCAATTAATTACAGATATAGCCAAACAATCCCAATTATATAATAAAGGGCTTGTTGAAGTTGTAGCTGGAATGGCTGGTGAGATTTATACTCGTCCGGCTTCTGCAAAGGAAGAGAAAGCTGCATTTGAGAATTTGCAGAAAATGCAAAAAGAGTTAGCTTCTATAAACGCTTCCATTCAAAAAGCTAATGATAGCTTGTCTGGGCTTAAAGAACCTACTGACGATGAAACAAAAGCCTTATCTAAATGGCAGGCTATTGTAGATGATATTACATCTAAAAATGAAAGGATAGGCAATATCTTTAAGTTCAAAGAGGACGAAGGTATATTTGATTATACAGACCGTCTAAAGAAAGAGTACAAGGAATTAAAGAAGCAAGAAGACTTAATCAATGAGGGATTATTAGTTGATGATGAATCAAAAGAATGGACGCAACAGCGAATTAAGATGGTTCGTGAGATTGCTAATTCTTTAAGGATAAATCTTACTTCCCAAAAGGATTTGAATAAATCCAAAAAGGAGGAAATGGATTTGCTGAAACAACAGATTAAGTTGGTAGATGATATTCAGAAGAAGTTCTTGCAGCTTGTGAAAGACACTGGCAATATAACCTATGCTACCGAAAAAGTGAAGGAAGCTTACCAAGACTTATTCGATAATGCGTTTAAGGGTATCAGTGTTGATATTAACGACTTGATTACCTTTGATAAAGGTAGTGCTCCAAAGTTCTATAATAAGATAGCTGAAACCCTCAAATCGCCAGAAGCTAAACAGTTGGTTGCCGGGAAGAAGGCACAGAGCGAGATTGAATATTCTATCTCTATAAATTCTGCAAGTGTTGCTTTGGCAAAACGCAAGATTGAGGGAATGTTCCAAGGCTACGAACTGGAATTGGATATTGAAGGTGCTGGGCAGTTCGGTTCACTGTTCGCTGGCTTGTTTGAATATGACCCAGTTTCACTTGAACAGTTGGAGGCTGATGTTAATGCTACATTGAATAGTTTGAGGGAAAAAGTTTCATCCTTCCAAAAGGAACAGCAGAAATTACAAGACTTAATCAATCAGAACCCTAACGACACAAGAGTTGACAGTTGGAAAAGTTCTCTTAATACTTTGGTTCAGAATGAGAGTGACGCTTCAAAAGCTATTGAAGATATTCAGAAAAGATTAAGCGACACTATCAAACAAGCCGCATTGGATGATTTCAAGAACTTCCAGTCTATTGCAGATAAGTACGCTGAAATGGAGGATAAGATAGCAGAGGTCGAAAGAAAACGTTTGGAAGACCAAGCTTCTATCTCCAATAGAGTTACTGATGCAACTTCTGATTTGGCAAAGCTGGAATTGCAGTTGTCTGTGACTGAAAGCCCCGATGTAAGAGCGGAGATAGAAAGTGAGATTGAAGAGATACAGAACTTTATAAACGAGAAAGCTCCAAAACTCTCTCTTGCTGTTGATACTGGTGCGGAACAAGAAAAGACTAAGATAGCTTTTGAGGAATGGAAGAATACCTCTAATGCTTGGGAGAAATCATTCCAAGACTTGAATGCAATTAGCACTGTGTCGTTAAACAATATGATTGACGAGATAGAGAGGTTTGCGGTAGCTAATAGAGCCAACATGCCAATTAATGAATACAAAGAGTTAATGGCACGTATTAAGGCTTTAAAGACGGAAGTAAATTCTCGTAATCCTTTTGCTTTACTTGCAGACCAAGTTGAGAATTTGAAGGATAACTTTAAAGGACTTGACGGTTCATTTGAAAGTACTGTTGAATATGTAAGTCAGTTGGGTATGTCTGTTAGTTCCATAGGAAACATCTTTGAGCAGATGGGATTTTCCGAGGGAGTTTCTGATACTATATCTACTATTGGTGAAGCTATACAAGGTGCTTCACAAGCTGCACAAGGAATTGCTCAAATAGCAGGAGGAGATATATTAGGTGGAACAATCAACACATTAGGAGGTATCTGGCAAGGAGTATCAGCCATATTCAATGCCGGAAACAAGAAAATCACAAGAGAAGTTGAAAAGAGCGAGAGAAGAGTTAAGCAATTAGAGAACGCTTATAAGAATCTTGAACGTGCTGTTGATAAGTCGATGGGTAAAGCTGAAATTTCAGCGCAGAAGGCAGCTATTGCAAATCAGAAGGCACAGCTTGCAGAAGTTCAACGTCAGCTTCAACTTGAAAAGAGCCGGAAGAAGAAAAACCGCGACCAAGACAAAATCATAGAATTAGAGGGTCAAGTTACCGACTTACAGAATGCCATTGATGATGCTACTACTAATATAGTAAACACTTTGCTCGGTACAGATGTAAAATCTGCCGCAGAAAGCTTTGCCGATTCTTGGATTTCAGCTTGGAAAGAAGGTGCTGATACAATGGAAAATTTAGAGGAGAGCTTCGATGATTTAATAACAAATATGATTGTCAAGTCGCTTGCTTCTACGATTGTCGGAGAACGGTTAAAGAGCATGTTTGCTATGGTTAAGAGATTTACCGAAGAAAACTCTGCTGGCGGTGTAGGTATCACTACCGAAGAAGCCAAACAGATAGCTGACTTAGGTAAAGAGTTAATTCCTTTGATAAACGAGGACTTAAAGAACTTGATGGGTCAGCTTGGTATAGAGTTCGGTAGTGGAGTGAAAGACGCAGCCCTTTCTTCCTTACAGAAAGGAATCTCTTCGGTGACCGAAGAAACTGCTGGGGCTATTGAAGCTTATTTAAATATGGTTAGTGGGCAAGTGTTCCAACAAACTACTATTCTGCAAGGTATATGGGATATGACTAATGTCAATGCAGGAACGATGTCGCAGATGTTACTTCAAATGAGAAGTAGTTATCAGATACTTCAAGCCATTCAAGTTTGGACGGTAAATATTTCTACTGCCGCAGGAAATGGTGTAAATGTTAGGATATTACCCGATTAATTAATATATTTGTAGTGAGGGAGATAGATAAAGGTCGCTCCTTTGTTGAAAGTGGTTACGGTGCACTTCTCCCTCACTATTATTAATACCGTATAAACATCGTAAATATGAAAGAAAATAATGATTTAGGAATATTGATTCCTATTAAAGAGAACAACGGACAAAAAGCGGTTAACGCACGTGATTTACATGCTTTTCTTGAAAGCAAGCAACAATTTGCTGATTGGATAAAAGGGAGAATCAGTAGATATGATTTTGAGGAAGGAAAAGATTTTGAAGTACTTTGCTTTGACTATCAAGGTAACTTATTGAATATCAGACATCATAATTTTATGAAGACTGATAATCAGCAAGTTAGTAAAATAGAATATGCACTGTCAATTGGAATGGCTAAGGAGTTGTCAATGCTTGAAAACAATGAACGAGGAAAGCAGGCAAGAAAGTATTTCATTACATGTGAGGAGAAGGCTGTTTCCGGTATCACATTGCCTAACTTCAATAATCCGGCAGAAGCCGCAAGAGCATGGGCTTTGGAGTATGAAGCAAAACAGCAGGCGTTACTTGAAGCTAAGGAGGCACAAGACAATGTTAAACGCTTGGTGCATGATTCTAAAACTTATACTGCTGGCGAGATTGCAAAGGAAGTTGGTTTGAGGTCTGCAATAGAACTTAACAATCGGTTAGCTAAGATGGAAGTTCAGTTTAAGCAAAACGGTACATGGCTATTATATGCCAAGTATGCCGACTTAGGTTACACTTCTGTTAAGCAAACTGTATTAGATAACGGACGCATTATTTATGATAGAAGGTGGACGGGTGCTGGACGTGATTTTATAGTTTCCTTATTTAAAGAAGAATGATGGAGCATAACTTACTATACTTTTACAAAAACTCTTTGTTACGGGACTTGTGTAGCGAGTACAATAAGGAGTGGAAAGCCTGCAAGGAGGATAGAGAGAAGCTAATGCAGCTTGCCTTGCAGCAACAGAGTATTCCATATATGGCAACTTCAATGTATGAAGGCTGGGGAATGTCCGTAGACTTTTTGAAAAGGGAGTTTGCTGACTATATAAATGGGAAGCACACTTTTAATAATGTTGATGGAGTGGATGGTTATACTTACTCTATGTGGGTAGATAATCACGATTATATAACCTTAAAAGAGGACGTTTCTCACTTCGTCCAATGTGATAGCCGCATATCGGTACAAGAAACTAAATGCCCAACTATATATATATCTAACAAGTCTAATGTTCACTTGGAATTAGACGGATTCAATGCCATACGTATCTATCTGTTTGATGAAAGTGTTTTGACTATTGACTATGTAGACGTACACAGTAATGTTGTAGTCTATATGTATTCTCCCAAATGTGAAGTGAAGTTTTTAGAGAATGATGGTAAAGTAAAAATGTTCACTAAAGACTTACGATTATGAAACAACCAAGAAACATATTATGCGATAAGAGCGCAGCTACAGTGTTCTATAAAGCAGAAGGTGGAAAGAATGTTCAAGAGCCATTGCCCGAAAAGATAATGAATTTATTCTTGTCTTCTTCTCCCTTAGTTCCAACTTTAGCACCATTTACAAAAGAAGACCCGGAATTTGTTGCATTGTTGGATAATGCTTATGAACATATAGCAAATCAAAAAGATTTTTTGACTTTTTCTTTGACGCATCCGAATAAATATTATAATGTTTATGTGTCTAAATCAATAGAGAAGGCAGAAGATGCACCAGAGGGAATACCGGATATGGAAAATGATTATTTAGTATTGAATATCTCATTAGGTGCTAATTATATAGATTTCTATATAACCAACGCAGGAGATGTGTATTATTTATCTTATACGCCATTCTGATTATGTTAGGAGCAAATATATATTTCGTAAAAGCTGGTATTGAAGACTATACCGACTTCACAGTTAAATGGAAAGGTCTTCGTATATTGAAGATGGACGGATTTCTTGCACAAGGAGAACCCAAGAATATCTATACGGCTTCTTGGATTAACAGCAACAAGGAGGATGTCTTTGTACCGGATAAAGTGTGCTACAAAAATCCCGATGTAGAGATTTCGTTTATCATAGACGATTTCCATGATAGTACAGTTGATGTCCGTGCGGTTCACAAGAACTTCATTAGTTATATGACGAGTCACCAAGTGACTATCAAATCTGAATATGCTGGTGCAGAGAGCAAGTTTGTATGTTTGGATTCTTACGAACCTACAACTATAATAGTTAATCGTCCTACTGGTCGGAACTATATTATGGGTACTTTGAAGATGCACCGTGTAGACGAGAATACTTATCTTTAATCGTTAAAAATACCATCCTATGAAACAGATTAAATCACTTTCCGACAAGAGGCTTATCATTGAATGTACAGTAAATAGTAAGCCAGCCTATTTCTTGATAGATACGGGAGCAAGTGTTGCTTTAATTGCAGAGGACAAAGTTAAGAAGTACGGACTTCTCAAAGGACGTAGGTTTCCCGGTACGATAGTTGGTGCCGGAGGAGAAATGAATGATGTTTACTACTGTAATACTTTTGCGAATTTTGAAGGGAAAGACATCTCTCAATTTCTTATTGCCGATATATCTGGAGTGCGTTCAAGTATCAAGAGGGAGACGGGACTTGAAATACTTGGAATAATTTCCTTGCCCCAAATGAAGTTTGTTGGGATTCAGATAGATGCTAATGACAACTTAATAATATTAGAATAAAATGGAAAAGTTAAGAAAGATTTTAATGGATGATGCTTTGGCTGAAAAGTTTTACGACTCTAAACTAGGGGGGGGTAATAATAAACCATTACCTCAATGGCTACAAGACATATTTCTTGCCCCTTCTGCAAATAAATATGCTGATACTCCATATACGAAGGATAGTCCAGAAATTAAAGAATTATTAGATAATGGTATTGACATTACCGGAAAGACAAATGAAGAAATAACACTTTCATTGTTGAATACTCCTTCTGCTTATTACAATATTATTATAGCATACGAAAGCTCTGACATTGAAGGTACAGATTATATTTTACAAGTAATTTCATCTACTACTAAAATGCCAATACAGATAATATTAATAATTAATGAATCTGGCAATGTAAAATATCGCTCTTCAACTACTATATCTTGAAAACTTATTTTAATAAAAAAAGCACTTACTTCCCAGCAAATGCTTTAAAAATGAATAAAAAAATCATGTAACCTATCAAGTTAAGTTCTATATCTATTGCAAATATACGAAAACTTATTGATATGAGCAAGATTTATAATGGGTCTAACATTCTAACTGTTATGGAAGCTCCTTTTTTATCAACATTTACCCCATTTACTCCAAATCTAACCCATATTCCTAATACTGGTTGAATATTATTATTAGTAGTATAAGAAGGTAAATTATTTAAGAGTGTAGATAAAGCAGTTCTTGTTCCTCCCGTATAGCTATCTCTTGCTGTTATTCTATAAGTTCCAGCACTTGCAACAGATGTTACAGCAGTCCATGTCCCATTTTTCATCATTTCAATAGAGCCAGCTTGATTAATATAAGCAGTTTCTAATCCTAAATATACATTAGAAGTATTTAATAATTTTTCAGTAGAGTTATAAGAAAAATCAAATATTACAGTCATACCACAAGAATAACTATTTTTAGGTTTAGTCCAAGTACTTATTCCACCTTCATTCAATGCAAAATTTCTATTTCCTGCATCGATATTATAATACATTACATATCCACCAGTAACTTTTACATTATAAGCTTCGGAAGCATTTTTTATATTAATAGTAATTTTCTCTCCTTCTGGCATACAAAAAGCTCTTCCTCCTCCTAAGAAACGGAAGTATTTGCCTGCTGGGTCAGTAGTTACATAAGTTAGATTATAGCCTATGAATGGAATAGCATCTAATGTTTTTACATTCTTATCAATAGCTGATTTTATATACTGTTTTACTCTATCTGATAATGATAGATTAATAATCATTTTAGAAATATCAGCAGAAGAACTTAAAGAGGTAATAGCTTTCTCATGTGAAGCATATTGAACAATATAACCTCCGTTTTCATGTGGGAAATATATTGCTAATCCAAATCTCCAATTACCATTTGAAATTGGCATTCCACTTATTATAGTAAGTTGATTTAATGGGATTTCTATTCCCGAAGTATCTCCAATACCTTCCCAAGAACTATCTCCAAATTTAGCATTAAATGTATAGGTAGGCAAACTATTTATTTCATCACTATAAATAGTTATATTTTTAAATCCAGAAGCAGGAGCTTTTGCTGAATGATTATATCCAAAATTAGTAGGATAGTCTTCATTTAAAAAGTCAGTTGCTCTATAATATTCATTAGGTTTTGTATATCCCCATTTTCCAGTAGTAGGTATTGAACTTACCATTTCTGTTACTAAAGCTGGAACTTCATAACAAGACAATCCATAATTTGTAGATTTTCTTTCTAATGGAGTTAACTCGCTAAATTTAGCATATCTAACTGGCTTGTACTTTGCAAATTTATTAATAGAATCTGCTTTACATAATGTTCCTAAATCGGTACTTGAATAACCTATTGCTGCTGGTATATCTACTCCAATATTTAATGGAGCTATTAATCTTCCACTATTAACTGACATAGTTACCTCCTTTCGCAACTACAAACGTCTGTCTGTCTGGTTTATATTTAGACCATTTGTTTATTTTGCCGTTACTGTTTTTGCATAGTGTACCCAAGTCATAGCTTGAAACTCCTAAAACAGTCCGCACATCGTCTATGCTTACTGGTGCTGTAATCTTTCCTCCGCTATTTGACATATCGCAAGTATTTAGTTCTTGAAGAACTTGGTAACTTGCATTTGTGGATAATTATGTTTATCTTTGTGTAAAAGTTTAATCTACAATGTATTATATAGAATGATATGAAAAAGAAAGTGAGAGTTGTTAACGGCTTCAATGCTGCTGCGGGTAGCTCAAAGCCATGTTTCTTACCAAGTTCTTCAAGAACTAAATAGTTTATTTATGCCAATATCAAGTGGGAAAATCGTAGCACCCGTTAGTATTGATGATGTCCGCACAGCATTGGGTGTATCAAGTTATGATTTAGGTTATTTGTGCAAGAATACTCATGGTAAAATAAATATGTGGGCAAAATATAAGCCCGTAATATACCCATCAGAAAATATTAATCTTACAAACTCAAATTGGTGGAAAAGTAGTAATGGGAATTGTGGTATTGATACAAGCGGTGCGCAGGCTGGTACTTATAAGGATATAGTAAGTAAAATGACTTCTGACGGAGCAAATGGATATAAGTATTCACCGCCACAAGGAGGAAGCAATGCACCTTTCCGGCTTCTTGACTTTGAAGGGTATATGCCGGAAGCAATGGCTCCAATTCACTCGTTTACAGTTCCAAAGCAAGTAGATAATCTAAGTGGCAGCACCTTTTTTGCCACAGTAGCTTATAATCCATCGTCTTCAATGGGAGGAAGTCTATCGTTAAGTGATATAGGTGGATTGGTATGGCAGGGCGTGGCTTATACATTAGGGGATATGTACTTTGGTGTATATATGGTTCAGAAAGGAGGAACAAGGTCGCAACGACTGACTGCTGATAGTCCGGGGACAATGCAAGTAAAAGTGCCTACAAATGGATTACCAGTAAACACATATAATGTCTATCCCTTCTTGTCTACTGTAAAGCTTGGCATACTGGACACGGATAAGGCTGCTGGCTATTTCACTTTGCCTAATACTAAGGTTGCCGAGATACAAGTAGTAAGTACCACATATAATATCATCATCAATGCTGGTATTGGAATGATTGCAACTGCATTGACCGTGACTGTTCAAGTCAAGAACCCGACAAGTTCAAGCAAGACCTTTACTAATAATTCGCTGTGGGTTCGCTTCGCTAAATATGACTTGTTTGACCCACTGATGATTGGTGAAACAAAATTAGAGTTAGGAACATTCACTGTGGCTGCTGGTGAAACATACACAGTTATTAGAAAGATATTTGATATAGAAGCAGACGAATCCTATAAGGTCTGGGTTACTCTTGATTCATCGAGATATACAGATTCCGTAGTGCCTCTACGACCAAATAACGTAACAATAGAAAAGGGGAACTTTCACAAGCTCCCCCTAACCTCTAAATAAACTATGTAATATGGAACAAATACTATTCTCCGACAAGAACTTCCTGCAAGTCCATGATGGTACTTACATTGAAGTCGTTGGAAGCGATGTACTTTCCGAAAGCGTCCTCACTCAACTTGTCATAGGTGAGTTCGTTCTCCTTGTCGCCCTCTTCTTTCATCAGCTTCTCAATGGTATTGTTGAAGTTTTGGAAATATTCATTGAGTTCCTTGCGCTCCTCAAAAGAATATTCGACTTCCTTCCCTTGTGATTGCATTTCCTGCCAGTGTTGGGCTTTCTTCTGCATCTCTTCCATTTTATCGTCTTTCAGCTTCTCGTGTGTCAGCTTGACAAATTCCTCATAGCCTTCACTGATTGGCTTAATAGCACGTAATGCTTTAATAACTTTAAACTTGTCAGCATCCTCCATCTTAGTGAGTTTGCTATCGTTCATTGTCTTATAAACGCTTACAATTTTAGATGTTTTCATTATTATATTGTTTTTAAAATGTTTCTATAAAAAGCATCTATTTTCACAAACCGATGCTCAAAATGAATAACTTACAAAGTTTTAATAAATAAAGGCATGTTAATAGTATCTTTCCTTTTCCTCACTCCATACAAACTGATGGTCGCAATGCTTGCATTTAGAATTGACGCCACGAGGGAGGTCAATTTCTTTTCCGCAGTTGGGACATACAGCATTATAAGGAGGATAAACTTGGATAAAGTGTCGGTTAAACTTGGCAACTCCATCTTCTCCGGAATCTCCGAACTTATCCACATATATTTTGATAGCGTTGAGCAGGTCCTTTGCGTCGGCTGCGTCAATGTCCTTGTATTTCTCTTTCAAGAACTTCGCCAATATCTTTCTTAGGTCTTCTGCATTGAAGTCAATGTCTTCAAGCTGCAAGGCAGTATCTTTGATATTCCTATCATGCTCTGCCCTAAGAAACCTTATAGTTTCTTTAATATCTGTCCGTTCAAGATAGTCTGTAACTTCCAAGCTGCATCTTTCACGAAACTTAGGTATTTGTTCTTCGGTTTTCTTTTCATACTCTTTTCCTCTGATAGTAACCATATAGGATTGTATCTCATTGATACCAATGGCTACCATCATAGAAAAAGAGAAGTCAAGAGGAGAGAGGTTATCTACCCCTCTTGATTTCATTAAACTCTTTGTCTGCTCGTAATTAACCATTATTTCAACGCTTCTGCTTTGAGGTCTTCAATTACAGAATCAATAAGGTCACAAGCCTCTACTTCGATGTCCTTTGAGCCGTTGTAGCTTCTGTTGACTTGTCCCCCATCGGATTCAGAATAAGAGAAGTTGCCGTACTGTCCGGTAGTAGAGTTTACACTACCGTTGAATGAATCAATCAATGATTGTGAATTGATTGTAGCGTCACCTTCCAATGTGATAGTGCCATTTGTGTTAGACACATGATAGGAAAGTCGCTTGTTGGTAAAAGTTGTTCCAGCCATTTCGTTAAATATTTAAGTTTAGACTTCGCTACAAATGTAGCTTAAATCTGTGAAAGTTCCAAAAAACCTTCCTACTTTCACAAGCAAGAAGGGTATAAGAATATTAAAATCACTCTTAATGAAAAATTGAAAATCAATCTAAACTATCTTCACAGACGGTATTTTAAAGTAGTCAAATTCGACCACTTTAGAATTTTATTGTACAAAATATATCATCGGCAATTTCTTTGAACGGCGTTTATATCCAAGCTTACACTTGGACAACTTGACGTTTCATCGAGCCACTACTTCTTAGGGAGCTTGCGCTCCGGTCGTCCATAGTTGGATTCTCACCGTCCAATCCCCGATGCGCCATCGGTTGGGTTAATACTATTTTAAATCACTCTGCGTAGCTTGGTTTTCGCTACATTGGCTTTTTTTATAAAAAGCTAAGTGTCACTCCTCATTTCGTTTAAGGCTTCTCCTTCATCAACCTCTCTTTTAGGAATGGCAATTGATTGTTTAAATTCACCACCGTTATCCCTTATCAGAATCTCAATCTTGTTCATTGCCTCACGTTCGATGTTGCAGATTTGTTCCTTCAAATCTTTTACCTTTTCTTCATCAAGCGTTGTTTCAAGAGAAAGATAGCGGATAGTTTCGATATACTTCTGATAAAATTCGTTGCGAGAAATATCGGAAGGTGCTGGCATGAGCATGGTATTACTTTTTGCCAAGTATGAGAAGTACATACACATTACATTGGTGACTTGCAATGTATCTCCTCCAACGGCAAAGGCTGGCTCGGAAAGCGTATAAATCCATCGCTCTGTATGCTGCAATACCTTAACAATCTCTTCCGGCATTTCGTCAGCATGTTCCATCAGTTGAGAGAAGCTGAAACCTTGTACATTCCCATTCTTGTCCTTAACTTCTCCAAATTCTTTGTTTGCTTCGATGCACTCACAGAATGTTCTAAGCCACAGATAAGGATTAGAATAACCGCCACTTACTACATTGGTAAATACGTTTCTATGGAAGTTGGTAGACACAACTGAGTAATCGTCGGTAACTGCAATAGAAATTCCTCTATCGTCCAGTCTGCAATACATGTGTCCTTTGGTCTTTGGCACGAATACATAGGAAGTACCTATGAGTTTTATAAGCTGTGCCTTGCTCATATTACTAATATCCATCATCTCATTTTTGGTTAGGCGTTTATATCCAAGCTTACACTTGAACAACTTGACGTTTCATCGAGCCGCTACTTCTTAGGGAGCTTGCGCTCCGGTCGTCCATAGTTGGGTTCTCACCGTCCAATCCCCGATACGCCATCGGTTGGGTTAATACTATTTTAAATCTCTCTGCGTAGCTTGGTTTTCGCTACATTGGCATTAGGTTATATACTAAGTGTCACTTTGTATATAAGTGCCTTTGGTTATTTATTTTTCTTTTTTTCGTCCTCGTAAACTAAATACAATTTAGCTTTGACAGCTTCGTCAGATTTCAGAGAGTGGACGTTTCTTATTCTCTTACTTTTAAGGAATGCAAGAGCTTCTTCCCGGTTGCTGATGAATGGATATATCCACTCCGGAAGTTTCTCCTCCTCAACTTCGACGTCTTCCATGATAGCTTCTTGACGTTCTTCCAGCAACTCTTCCATTGCCATTTTATTGGCTTCGTCCAAGTCCATACTTTCAATGTCAGCTTCCACAAAGTCGGGAACTGGATAGCATTCAAGAATTTCTGTAAATGTCGCCAAGCAGAAATCTTTAACGACTTTGACAGCTTCGTCCTTCTCTTTATTGTACCGACAAATTGCATAGTTTTCTGTTCCGTCAATCCGTCTTACAAGGCAAATTCCTTTGTTAAATTCGGAAACCTTGTCCCAAGTTTTTTTAGGGAGTGACGGAATTTGAAGCGTTGCGAGGCAATCGTCTAAGTAGTTTTTTTTCTCCATTGATTTTCTTTTTTTAAGATAAGGCAAAGGTATGCTAAATTTTGGAACTTTCCAAAAAATAAGGGAGAGAAATTAATCCCTCCCTACAAGAAAATTAGAAATGTCACTTTCGCAAGCTAAAGAATAGGGTTTAAAATGCTGTTATTATGAACCAAAAGTTTGTAGCACAAATGTAGCAATAAACTTTAGTTATTCAAAATATAAATCGGGATTTTCTACAGATTTTGTATCACCATTGCTTTTTGAAACCGGAGATATGTTGTTCAGAGAATACAGATTGATTGTCTGTATGTGGATATTGGTTAACTGAACCTTATCGCCATGTTTGGTTTCTTCCAGCTTGTTGTATATCTTCCCAGTAAGTTCAACTAAGTTGCCTACATTGAAGTTGTCGAGAATGTATCGTGTCATTGTTCCTTTTGCAAGGCATACATGATAATCTATCCTATCAGCTACCTTATAGCCTTTTTGGGTAGTAAAACCCTTTTCGCAAGTTTTGATTTTCACCATTACCCCATAACTACCGACTTCTCTAATGTCAGTAATCCATCCTACAAGTATAGCCTTATTCATCTATATTAGACCATTCAGAAGTTTCCAACAGAGCTTCAACCATTTGATTGTCAAGAAGTGGATAGGGATAGACTATCGGTTCTCCTTCTTCTGATAATGGTTCAACTTGTGGTACAAGTTCATTATATATTCCCTCATGCAAAAGAGCTTTTGTTTCGTCTACATTCTTTCTTCTGACTTCCCAATCCTTGTCGAATTGTTTCAAGTCTTCTACGGGTATTTCAAGCCAATTCATTTTTACCTCCTTCCCAATAATTTTCAAGCTTTACTTTCTCCTCTTCAATCTCTTCTGGCGTGAGTGACTTGTTATAAAGAGCGAAGTAATAGATTGCGCCTCTCATAATTCTACTATCTTTCTCCCTTATAATACCTAAAGTCAATGTATCTGTATCGTCTGCATTGCCTACCGTAATCGTACTCCCATTATAGGAATTTTTAGTTTGATATGAAACGGAATCTTTTAAATTTACAGCCAGACCAGACGTATATTCACTGAAAGAATATGTAGCGTTATTACCATATTCAAAAATGAATGCCCCATTACCAGCAACGACTGATTTTGAAGCGACGACGTTATTAGCATTATTTTCAAGCGCTCTTCTGCATATTACAGTATAATCGTCCAAAATAGGAAGCCCGGTACAGATTCCGTAATCATCCACTCCATCAAATACCAGTGCGCCTTCATAGGCAGATGGTATTTGGGTAATGGTGATATTACAAGTACCAACTACAGATGCAGCAAACCCAGTATATTTCTTGTAGGATATTGGCAGGTTATTGATACCATTCTTAAGATAGGTGTATGTTCCAGTACCATCTTCGGCATAAGACACGTATCTTAACTTAATATCATCCGTTATGCCTTCCACCTTTATTTGACACGCTTCTACTGTTCCGTCTGCCACCAATATTTCCGTTATGTGAATAGAAGAATCGGTGTTGGTGAAATTAGCGTTTGCTGTAGTTTTTGCAAAACCATTCCAGTTTACAGCATACTTTCCAAACCCGCTATTCAGAGCATAGGCGAAGTTCTTTAGTTGGAGTTTATTCTTCTCTACTCCAACTATTTGAGTAGGCTTGTCGCTATTGGAAAGCCCACTCATAAACCACGCATCAACTAAAGAAGGATTGAATGGGTGCTTAACTCCTCCCCCTCCCTTAGTTGATGTATGGCTCATTAGTTTACCAACATTTACTAACATAGGCTATGAATTTGTTTGAATGTCAGAACCCATGATATTGAGTTTTCCTTCTACAACAGAAAGAGTGCCATCATAGACATAAAAGTATTCGACACTGCCAGCAGGCATATAGATAGCTGCTAAGACTGGTCTTTCGTGATTAGGGTCTTCAAACGGCATATTGAAGGTAGTATCTTCATAAGCTGCAAATCGGTAAAGTCCCTCTCCTAATTTGAGAGTTTGTCCTTGCTCCACATTATATGCAGTGTCTATAACTACTGCTTGCATGTGGTTATTGTTCTTATCTCTTGCTATTTCCATTTGATTGTAAATTAATTGATTAAACTTGATATAAAGATACAAATTTAGAAATTACCCCCCCATAATTAACTTTCATTAACTACATAGGGTTTTATAAGTTTTAAGTATTCCTTTTCCATATACCAACATAAGATTTCATAAGCTGCTTGAATAAGGCTTTTGTTCATTACAAAATGAAGTGAAATGTTATCTTTAGGATGCTTATATCTGATTATCCATTTGCCATTAAAGCTTATGCTCATTTCATATACATCTATTTTGTATGGCATTTTATTGAGTACATCTTGCAAAGTGAACACTCCACAGTCTTCCCGATATGAATGGTCGTAATCTCCCGTTTCAGCATCCAATAGATTAAAGTAAACATCTTGCTCTTTACTATTCACATATTCTAATGCTTCTCCCCAATCTAAAATACAGCCATCATTATCTGTAGCAATTAATACCATACTTGCGTTGCTTGTATCTACTCCTATCTTCTGCAAATGCTGCATCTGTTCAATCGACAATGTTTGATTTTTCATGTAAATTATTCTCTTTTAGTAAGTATTTAAAAAGGGCTTCTTGGGTTTGAAACAATGGTCTGTTCCACTTGGGATAATCATTCCTCAAAGAAGTAGAACCATCTGCAAGTTTATAAACCATTACAAATCTATCATCTGCATACGACCATTCAACACTTATACTACTAATAGTAGTTATACATATTGTATATCCTTGTAGGTAGAACACTGAATCTTGTATTTATTACCATACTATTATTCTTTAGCTACTACTAATTTAATCCCATAATTAGACCCTTCCTTTACCCAAGTAAATGTACCTTTGATTCTACCTTTGACTGCGTTCTGAATCATATCAATAGAATCGCTCATAAATACTTGATAATTGACCTTTAAGTCCCAAAAGTCTTTATTCCTTTCTTGCCACGGACAAAGGTAAATTACTGCTGATGAATAGCCTCCGCCATAATTCTTTATGTATAAGTCTGCTTCAAAGGTATAGTTTTCTCTTTCTTCATCATAAGGTTCATATTCCCATGTACATGGCACTCCTTTATTAAAGTGCATTTTCCAAGTTTGTTTTTTCATCGTTTTACAAATTAGGATTATCAAATTTGTTACCTACTATCTCAAAACATCTTTCAGTGCCATATCCTCCAAGAATATCTACCATATCATTTTGAGGATTTACCATTTCTGCCATGAAACACGCCTTTTCTTCCGAATACCAAATTTCATAAATAACTCCTTCTTCGTCTTGAAGCAAATCATGTTCGTAGATTTCTTTTCTATTCTTGTCGGTTTTTCCAGTAAGCTGCCCAACGGTTTCAGCCAATACGTCGTAGCAGCATCCGTCTTCTGGGGAATATATTTGAGCCTTATCCGTAAGGATAAATCCGTTTTTATCCCTTCCGGCAGTATAGAAGAAAGAGAGATATCCATATCTCCATTCTCCCGTATCAATGTCCTTTCCTCTAAATTTTATTTTTCTTACCATAACATTATACTTTAACAATTTCAAATTCATCGGCATGTTTTTTACCAATCCATTCTCGTTTTTGCTTTTCAGTAGCGGTTTCGTAAATCGCTCCACGCTTAGATAAATGCCTTTTTCTAAAGATACTTTCTTCCCCTAATTCATAATATTCATTTCTTGACGGAGAACGACCTTTTGCCCTACACCAAAACAAGCCAGTTTCTTTATGTCTAAACTTCACTGCCATCTTTTATTTTTTAAGTCTTGCTACAAAGTCCTCCAAGTACATAGTCTGATTGATACCGTGTACTTCGTTAAATACATCTACTATCATTTCCTTTGCCGCTTCAATAGCCTTTTTTTCGGTTACTTCAACTGCCAGTTTGCAGTCTTGAACAGTACTAATATGTTCCTTTTCAACCACTCTAAAAGATACACTCTCTTCATCTTTCCTCTGATGCGGTAAACAGTATATATTATCACATTCTTTCTGATAAAAGAAACATTTTCCACAAGGGAAATCAAGCACATTTACCACTTCTAAGGTTACTCCTTCATATTCAAATCTTTCACCTATTTTTTTATCTTCAAACATGTCATTTAGTTTTTAGTTCTTCACTCAACAACAAAGTATCTATTTTAGAATAAAGTCCTTTGTCTTTGAATTTACGTATTCTCTTAAAAAGATTACCAGTCAGACAGAATCGGTATGACTTACCTACAATATTTGGTATTTCTTCACGTTTAACCCGATTATCTTCACACATTGAGGCAAGCATATCGACCTGCTGTCTGGTGGCTACACAAGTACCCGACTTGTTTTTATCTATGGTAGTAACTACAAATTCTTCCAACCCTACTTCCTTTGCAGCTGGGAGAAGTCTTTTTAGATACTTCCTGCACATCTTCTGTAGCATAGGCTATTCATCTGACGGTTTATAATCCCAGCCATTCAATTCATAGCATCGCTTGCGGACAACTTCTCTATCCCAATGCTCAAATATCTTAGTCCCTCCCATGCCGTCCTTTTCTCGCTCATATAAAGCCCACTCTCTTCCTCTTGGCTCATAGTAATACTTTGGTTGACTATTTACCAAGTCCTTGTATTCTTGCTCCGTCATATCAATAGTCAAGTTTAGTCATTAGAAGAGCTTCGGATAGAGATAACTCTTTGTCGGAAAATGTAATCTTAATTCCCTTGCTGTCATCTTTAGGAAAATGAAATCTTATGCCTTTCCTTGCATTCAAAGCATCGGCTATCAATTCAATGTTAAGTGGGTCAATAAGTACCTTTTCCGCAAATCCCGGTTTGAATTGACTTATAACTTCGTTATAATTGGGATATTTACTATCTATATTTGCGAACCTATACTTTATATCCCAATCGTCATATATAGCGTGGAAACCATCTTCTTCAATCTCAATGATATTATGCTTGATAATTTCCTTAAAATTCTTTGCACTAATTAGTTTACCGTCCAGTAATTCCTTCTCTTCTTCTCTAAAGTTACAAATCTCATTTAGGCAAGCTTTAATTAATATCATTCCGTTGGAGACAATTGCATATCCATCTTTGAAATATATGCAATTCATTACTAATCTAAGAAAGTCATTTGCACAAGCTAAATGCAGCTTAATCCCTTTGTTGAAATTGTGTCTAATCTTCTTCATATCATTTGGTCTTTTAGTATTATAGCATCTACTTTGGAGTAGACACCTTTGTCTTTAAATTTACGTATTCTCTTAAAAATCTTTTGTTCGTTGGATAGACCGAGTAAGTCGGGAATTTCCTCCCTTTTTATTCTATCATCCCCACATAGAGAAGCCAGCATATTGACTTGTTCTACTGTGGCTGTGCATCGTCCATTTTCGTTTTCGGCAATAGTCTTTTCGACAAATTCATCAAGACCGATATCTCTCGCTTTCCGGTACAACTTTTTCAGATACTTTCTGCAAAGCTGCTGTAGTTTGTTATGGCAACTCATAATAGTTTCTTTATAATATCTCCATTATATGATTCTTTAGTTAATTCTATAAATTCATATATTGTAAATGAATCTTTTTCAATATCTATACCTTTATTGATACAGAATGACAACCTTCCTTGCTTGCACGAACCGGTTAGCACATGATGCCAATAAAATAATTCTTTAGCCGATACCTTTTTAGTAAAGTCTGGAAAATGCTTTTTAAAAGCTTCTATCCTTTCCTCCTCGGTTGAATCGTCATACAATTTTTCTTGAAGCGAAGCAAACGCATCGTGCAATGTTTCTCCATGAGCGAATTTCCCATTCTCTTTTGCAACAAATGTTTTAGTCAATGTAAAGTCTTCGTTCAGTATATATCCTTTAGCTACATTGTCATGAATATGCTTGATAATTGTAGGAATATCATCAATGATATATACTTTGTCGCCATTGAATGTTTTAATTCCATCGCCATAGCCATAGCCATAGCCAGAGCCATCGCCAGAGCCATAGCCATAGCCATCGCCATAGCCATAGCCATAGCCATAGCCATCGCCATCGCCATCGCCAGAGCCAGAGCCATCGCCAGAGCCATAGCCATAGCCATAGCCATAGCCAGAGCCAGAGCCAGAGCCAGAGCCATCGCCATAGCCAGAGCCAGAGCCATAGCCATCGCCATAGCCAGAGCCAGAGCCAGAGCCAGAGCCAGAGCCAGAGCCAGAGCCAGAGCCAGAGCTAAGAAATAGCTTTATCTGTTCTTCCATACGTCTACCTCCTCAATGGATTTGACTGCCTCTTCCGTACAAGGAATAATCTCGATTACTCCAAGTATTGTGATAGTGGGTACGACTAAGGTAAACCTACATTCGCTTGGTCTTTTTGTCCCTTCGACCGCAAGCTGTGAAATGGATGCAGCTCCGTACCAGCACCACAATCTGCGGCAGTCTGTCAATACAACTTCACTGCCATTCTTTTCTTTCAGTGTTCCGAAGAATACTCCTGCTCTGTCTGCTCTAATAATTACTTTTTTACCAATAAAATTGCTCATATCATTATAATTGGGTTTTATAAAGCCCGCCCAAGGCTATAGTACATATTATTTGTGGGGCAGCAACCTAATGCTGTCCCGATTTAATGTTTCTAAAGAATTGCTGAATGCCTAAGAATAGGATAACGAGAATGACTGCTATGTTAGTGTAGCAGATAGTCAGAAACGCGGAATTCGATGTGAATAAGACATCATTGAAGTTTCTTTGGACGCAAAGAATTAAAAGGTAAACAATGCCAATTTGATGCCTCCAACAAAATCTTAATGAAATACTAAGAATGAGTAAGAATAGAGAAGTAATGAATGAGATTTGAATATACTCTGCAATGGTAAATGATATAGGAGTATAAAGATAGTAATATCCATCTGTACCCTCATACACACTTTCAAACTTAAATGCTATAAGTTTTTCAAAGTAGTCAATTAACACAATCAGTAATAATACTGTTGTGGCAATCTTAGTTACTTGAACTAATACTTTTCTTAATATAGGATATAAACTATTCATTACTTTCTCTAAACTTAATATTTCCAACTGGTGTTTCATTATGACGTGGTTCAATAATAACATCTGGGTTCTCTAAAGTCGGAGATGCTTTAACCGTATCTTTTTGAAATTTAACTTTAACACGTATATCACCAACATTAGTATCATCTCTACGAGGAGTTCTACGTATCTTAGGATTTGTGATAACTGGCATCTTTCTCTTCGTAGTGTCAGACGGAATACTATCGTTCTTCGTCTTCACATTCACTTTTATCTTCACCATCTTCTACTTTTATTAAGTGACCTTTTTTATTTCCATAGGCAAAGTGACGGGCTTCGACTTTATTCTTAGCTATCATATAATAGACAGCCGAAGTAGTCTTGCCAATTCTCCTTGCGTATTCTTTTACGCTTATCCACTTTTCCATAATGGTTCTTATTTTTGTCCCGTACTACCATATCCGTTAGCACCTCTGTCGGTATCAAAAAGCTCTTTCACTTCCTCCCATTCGATTGGTAAGGTAATGCCTATCTTAGCTTGGACTATTCTTTTTCCTACTTCGTACTTTGGCATGGAGGGCATAACATGATAAAATACAGCTGACATCTCACCACGGTAAAGTTCATCAATAGTTCCCTCACAGCTGGATAAGACCATACCAGTTTCCCATACGCTGCTTCTCGGTCTAAGGTCAAGCGACAAATGAAAAGGGCACTTGGATAAATCTATATCCGTGTTCAATCCCATATCTATAGTAGAACCTTTCAATATAGTTTCCCAATCTCTTTCCATTTCTATCGCAATGCCTAATCCATACTTATAAACGTTAGGTGCAATTTCCTCGCATGAAGTAGCGTATAAGTCCCAGCAAAAGTCAGATGGGTATTTCTTGAATGGTGAAGGAACTGATTTATCCAGCTTCTTAAATTTTATCTTCATTGTAAATTTGGTTTTGATTACAGTGACAAAAGTAGCTGAAATTTTGGAAAGTTCCAAAAAAAAGAGGTCGTAATTGTGTTAAAAGAAAGAGAGAAAGCACGATTGTTACTCCCTCCCTTTCGACTTAAAATAAACGAGATTACAAACTACAAGTTCACAATATCCACATAGTTAGATTCAACAACTCGTTCGATTCTCCAATCAGCCATTGAAGCGGACATAGCTTCTTTGACAGTGTTTGTTGCCTCTTCTGTTGTATCAGCTTCAACAATCAACATGCAAGGTGTCTTCTTCTCGTCACCATCGTCATTCAGAGTAATGTAGTTGAGCTTTACCATAAACAGCTTCTTGTCCTCCTTGTCCTTATCTCCCAAAAATTCTTGGAAGTTCGTCCGTCCAACTGCAAGAACTGAAAACTCTTCTGCTTGGTAGATAGACAGTTCTTCATTCATCAGCTTTTCGCATTCCGTGCAACTCATAGCGTTTACAAGATACTTTTCTGTTACTCTCTTTTGCTTGCCTCTTTCGTTGATTTTAACGTAAGAAACTTTTGCTTCCATTAATTGTACTAACATGATTAATTCTTTTAATTGATTAAAAACTAAAGTTATTTATTCCTACCCACCCGACTACTCTGAATCGGCAGATAGTGCTTATTATTTTGCTACTATATTCCGGTGAATACATGAACCAATTACCTAATAGATATTCCCCGTGAAAAATCATATTATTTTCGCAGAGGAATAGAACTTCTTCGCCTTCTTTCGGTAAATACTGCTCTATTTTCGTAAATTCGATTTTATTTTCCATTTTAAAAGGGTAATTCCTGCAATTCGTTACCAAACGGTAATTGATTGCTCATATTGTCATATATGTCTTGTAAGTCAGAAACATCAGATTCGGGTGTCGGTTCAAATGTCAACTGTGCTGGCTGCTCCTGCCAGCCATAGACAATGTTTTCCGATATTTCGTTCTTAAGTCTACGGGATTCGACCTCATAGTACATGCCTACTAATAAGTCTATCACTCCCATGCTTCGGTTCTTGCAGACCTCAATTACAGAGTTATACTTTAGATATGGCAGAACTTTGTCCTTGCCGAAGAACTCCCCTGCCCTCTGTTCAAAGTCTTTTCCTATTCGATGTATGATGAATACAGAATCAGCTAAGTTAGTTAAATCTGCTGTGCCAGATATGCTTTCTTTTCGTAGGAATATACCTTCTTTTCTTGGATGGCATACTAACAGCACATGCACATTCTTAGCTTTAGCATATTCTTTTAAGTCATTGATGAACTTAGTTTGCTGGGTATATTTATCACCTTCATAGTTGTCAATCTGCAATGCCATCAAGTTATCAAGAACAATAAGCTGTACACCTTCTTTGTCTACAAGCTCTTTTACATCAGCAAACAGTTGTTGCCATTTACTTCCATAATTGTTGTTGTAAAGGAATAGTTTGCCTTCTAACCAATTACTTATCTGATTGGAAATATTTTTAGGAGCATAGTAATAATTTTCAAAGCCTTCTCTCTTGCATACATAATTTTTACCAGCGGCAATTTGATTTATCCAACTTTGAAATCTAAAGTCTTGTAACTCTCCCGACCATATTCCTACTTTATATCCTCTTTGTATAGCATTCAGAGCAACACAATCTATCCAGCTACTTTTTCCCGCACCAGAGCCGCCAGACAATACAGTCACATCTCCAAGCAATAAACCAATGATTTTTTTGTCAAGTTCCTTATATCCAGTTGGGATTGAAGCCATCTTACTCATATCCACATATTGAACATCAGTCATAGCCAGCCACTTCTTTCCCTTAGCGGAATCCTCCTTCTTTGGTACAAAAGGTTCTTTCTTTTGTTGAGAATAGTATTGCATCTTATGTTCATGCCTTTGGTATTCCTTGTGGTCGTAAGCATCCGGTTCAAACTTCAACCGAAAGTCTTTCCATGTATATTGAGAACAACTTGAATGCAGACATTTAAAGCCAAGTCCTCCATTCGACATCTCAAAGATTGCTGAATCCGGAGCACGGTGTGAACTATTGAATGGGCATTCGTCAAGTATGTACTTTGTGAATGATGATGTCCTTACAATGTTTCTCACCGCAATGTGGTGTTTATTTAGAAATGCTTCTAAGTCAAACTTCTCATTGCTGTAGTAATTGCTTTTGCTCGGTTGTTCCGGTTTCGGGAGCATGGCAGCAACTTTGGCAAAGTATTCGTTTGGAGTTATTTTAATTTCATCTGGTATTCTTAGTATCTTACTTTCCCTTTGAGGACGCTTCTTGGTATTACTTCCCTTTCGACTAAATGTACCATAAAGTTTGCATACCCGGCTTGCATTATGTGTAGTACAATCTATTTCTACATTCGGATTAGAGAATAGCATATCAAGAACTTGCAGGAACTCTTTACAGATTGTAGTATTCTCATTGCTATTCTTCATGGCTATTTTGTACAGTAGATGGAAACCATTGCCGCTATCGCATACTACTGGTTTTTCAAAACCTTCATCCCGTAGGAACTTGAATACATTGTTGACTACTTCTTTCGCCATCTCCTTCTCTTCATCAGTTGAGTTTGTGTCTGATGGCTTCTTAGTATCTATGTCTATCAATATCCAATCTCTTCCAACAATGTCATTGTCAGAAGTAGTTGACTTTGGTTTGGTAACAATCCTATCATGCTGCTCTCTGTCATAACATGCTGGATTGATGGCATTCAATGTGAAGTAGATGTTACAGTTGTCATACTTCCTAATTTCGTTGAGCAGGGTGTTTACATCAGTAAAGTAGCCGGAATAAGTTCGTTTATAAGCATTGTCTACTATACGAACTTCGACCAATTCTTCACCCGATTTAAAGGTGTCATACCATTGTCTAATAGTTATTTCATTCATGGTAGTTCCTCCCTTAGTTTATCCAATAGTTCTTGTGCGCAGGCTTTTGCATAATCAATACTATCAGTACAAATATCGCTTGCTACGAATGTTTTTATCGTAATCCATCCGCACCACCAAGTATTCATTTGTACATCAAAGATGTTCTTATAAATGCCATAGTTTTCAATTCTATATTTTCTCATGCTGTTATTGTTTAAAGTGTTCAATCAGTTCGTCCACGGAGGCTTTATGCCACTTATCAAATAGTATTTCCGGTTTGTCTTGGTAGTGCATTCCTACTTTCAGATATTGGCATAAGAACCAATCTTCCCCATCCGTGAACCATTGGCTATCGTCTGTATCATATCTCAATGCAGCAATGGCAAGAAACAAGAACTCATTAGCTCCACAATCGACCCTTCCTTTCTTGGTGACAGTATCTACATTATATATCACCCCATATAAATTCCCATAGAATGTAATGATTGCTCTTCCTTCTTCAATACTTTTATGACTTCCCTTGCCATCATAATTATGTGCATCTAAAGTTGTATCACCAGAATTAAGTAGTTTATATCTCAACTCTTCCAGCTTCTTTCTAAGCTCTGGCGTATTCTTTCGTATAAAGCACGGTGTTGTAAATCCCATAGTTATTCTCCTTTCAGTTTCTTTATTAGTGCGTCAGCAAGTTCTACAGACCATGATACTACATCTGGATATAGTATGCCGCACTCAGTTATACCCTTTTTATGCTGTAGTTTAACAAACTCTGTAGAATAATCTTTCGCCAGTTCGTAGCGTCGCTTTTCCCAATCAATGGCTGAATTTCCAAGATTTAAAAAATCAAGTTCACACTCTCTGAAAACCTTATTATCACATACATATAGGTTATCTCCGTTATATAGCGCATTGATATTTATTCTCGGAATTACATCTATTAAAACTCCGGTTTCTTTTATTCTTGCTTTCATACCTTATTGTATTTTTCGTCACATTCTTCACAATGTAGTTTATAGGCGTATGCCAATGCTTTTAGGGTAATGGGTTCAATGGTGAAATCGTACTGATTATCTCCATATACGATAGATACAGCTAAATCCCTATCTACAAAATTAATGTATGCTATTGCATCATTATCTCCTCTTATTTGAATCGTTTGGGTTTCCATATCAATATTTCTTTTTAAGTTTTAGAGATAACATTACTCTATCCCATAAAACTAAATAGCTATCCCAATAATCCCCAAAGTTGAAATAGTACCAACTCATTTGTATATACCATATTGGCAGATAGACTATGAATATAGCGAGCCATAAAGGAGTTAACAGAAATCGAAGTATTAGTCTTATTTTACTCATATATCAATAATTTTTAGAAGTTACACCTAAACATAACACTTTGTCTGACACTCCGATATCATCAAATTCTAAAGTAAGATATTCAGTGTCGTAAGGATAAGGGTATCCGCATCCCTTCAATTCTTCGTCAGACAGTTTGCGCCTAACTCGCATTTCGATTTCATAATCATCGGAAAGATTATCAATGATTTTTCTAAGTTGTCCTACTTTCTTTAATTCCATATCAATCCCCTTTCTCTTTTATTCGTTGTTTTCTATAACAAGCCAATCATCTACTGCCATGAGTTCTGGGTCTTCTCCAAACCTAATAATATCATTTTTATCTGCCAAATAACCCAAAGGGCATGTTGAAGCAAGGCATTTTCCTTGGAATTTAATTCCAAAAGCTTCACAATGCTTATCCAAAATAAATCTTGCCTTTTTCAAAAACTTCTTGGCAAGCCTACGGTTGCATTTTATGTTTCTTTTAGTAAGTCTTATTGCCACAATTCTATAAGCTTTATACCAGTCAATTATATCTCCGTTATAAATATATTCTCCATCGTCACAATCCTTATGATTGCATCCATAACCACCATTTACTGATGTATCAGATGTAAAAAAGCCGCAACGTGAACATAGATTATCAATGTGAATTAGTTCTTCCATAAAATTTCTATTTTAATCGTTGTAACACATCTTTGTTCGCTTCGAGGATTTGGTCGAAGGATGGGATAAACATCCAGAAAAGAACGCTCCCATCATATGCTATTAAACTTTTATTCGTATAAAACTTACCTCCACAGTAAAACAAAATTCGATATTTATAGTCCTTACCTGCCACAAGCACCCAACACGAATATTCCGGTAAACGTTCTTCCACGCTTATCCACGGTGACTGCTTTGACAGCCATTCGACACCGGACTTAAAATCAACAATGCAGTACGGTTCACAATGATGTTGCCTATTTCTTTGGTCATTGGAATATTCCCTTGCTGCTGCTTCTACTGTCTGTTTCATAACTTATTCGGATTTGTTTTACAATAATGTTGATTCTCATTCATTTTTAAAATATCGTTCAAATGTTCGTCTAAAAGCAGATGCTTATTACTAAAATTACCCGACATTATACGAGGCTCAATATTTTCATCTCTCATAAATTTCTGTATTTCGTATATATGAAAAAGCAAACCTTCACAATCTACTGCGTAGTATTCAATACCATCGTCATTGTTGGCAGATACTTCATAACCAATCCATCCACCGTTACCCATATAAGTATTTATCTCAATATTACGGCAAAAGCCATAACTGATAAGTAATAGCCTTAGTACATCTTTCCCACTCATACGCATTTCGATTTATCAATTTGTCCTATACGCTGTCTTTCAAATCCCTCTATCTGAGCGTCAGTAAGGTTATTCAGCCATTCATCAGCATACTTTCTGTACTTGGCATGATTGCATTTATAAAATATATTGTTATGGCTAAAACACGAAAAATTGGCAGAGATGCAGAAACTGGGCAATTTATCCCAATAGAAGAAGCCAAAAGGCGTAAAAAAACTGCTATAGTAGAAACCATTAAAACACCTTCTACGATTAAGAAAAAGAAGTAGGAGATATTTTAAGGTAAATTTGTTTAGTTATATATTGGATAAGATAGGCATAAATTTCATCTGTTTTATATGACAATTTTATTCCAATTTTATCCAATATAAACATTACACAATGAAAAATTTCATGTTGCAAAATAGATAATTCATCTATAGTTTTAGGTATAATATCCATGTATAGTACAGTCTGATTATCATTTAGAAATAGACTTTTATATTTACCTTTTATATCTTTTTGTGAAAGATTTATACCGTATTTTTTCAAATTCATAATTAAGCCTTTTTTATTTCCAAAATGTACCATTATATGAAAAGGGTAAATTTGACAATCTATGATAAAATTCATAAAGCATTATTTAAAAACTATACTTTCTTTTTTTTAATATTTGTTTTAGGAATACTCATTCCCATAAGAAGTTTATTAAACTCCTTCTCTGAGGCTGTGACTTCTGCCTCCTTAATTGTTTCCTTTTCTTTTTTCTTTTTAGCCATGATAGTTTATAAATGTTAGACAAAAGTAATTAAATCTCTCAATATCACTAATGTTTCGGGTATTAAATCTGAAAACATATTCGTCAATATATCGCTGGAGGTGCTTTTTACTAACCGAGTAATAAGTTCCAAATATCATTCTTTTAAAGTGCGACCAAGCATTTTCAATACCATTTGTACTTACTTGTATGACTTCTCCCTTATCTGTTGTGTAGGTAGAGCCATAGTAATGTTTCTCATGGTCTACTGACCTTTGAATGTAATCATTGGTTATTCCTCCATAGTCCCAGCCGTCAGTATATATGACGCTTCCAAATTTAACATAGCCTTTTATCAGAGGGAGCAGTGTCCTTACTTTGGTATCGGGCACTACCTTTGCTACTAAATGACCGTTTCTTTCCAGCATTCCGAATACCGGAACTTTATCCTTGAAAGAACGACCTTGACATTTCTCAACTTTCTTATCCTTATGCCGATTTTTGTTCTTGCCTCCGACAAAGGTTTCGTCAATCTCAACTTCTCCTTTCAATTTATGTTCATTTTCAACTCCCATTGTATCCCTAATCTTTTGAAGCATTTTCCATGCTGATTTCTGAGTAATACCCAAATCTCTCGCCAACTGACAAGAAGAAACGCCACGTTTGTGCGATAGAAACAAGAACATTGCATAGAACCAATATCGTAGTGGTAACTTTGTGTTAGCAAATTTAGTTCCCGTTTTCACGTCAAAGTATCTACCAGTATTCTTGCATTTATACTTCCCATTGCGACACTTGTAGACTTTAGATGAAGGGTCAAACGGAGAAACCGGATTTCCACCCCATCTTTTGTCCTCATAGTATCTAATGCAACTCTCCTCGTCAGGAAATAACTTAGAGAATATTAATTGTTTATCTGTCTTTTTCATAGTCATACTATTAAATAAAGTACAATACAATCAATAAGTTCGTAACTATCCAAGAGAATGAAGCAATACTTATTAACATCTGCATTTCGCTTCATAAGACCAATCAATATGTAAAAGAGCGAGCATAACCAAAAGTTATGAAGAAGAATCAAGTGTCACTTTGTATATAAGTGCCTTATATTTACCTCTATTGATATTTTATCAACTATTTCTTTCTTAAGAATATCTCTACACATAGGTGCTATAAAACCATAACCTCCATGTGTTTTACGGTTCTTGTTTCTCTTCCTGCGTTTCGCAATCTGCTTGTTTGTGCACCTATCATCTTTTGGGCGATATTTTCTCATTTTGGGTGCATCACACGGTTCTAAAGGAGAAATATCACTATATGGATTATAAATTTCATAATAGGTATTATCGTTCCAAGAAATTTCGTCCTGCATATTTTACCCCTCTTTCTTTTTAAGACTTATATCAATTGACAACCTATCGGCAATTTCTTCCTTAATTATCTCCCTGCACAAATTCCTTATCATAGAGTAATCACCATGTCTTTGTATCTCGTTGGAAACCATACAACGAACCCACCTCTCTATATCAACGTCGTTTCCATATGTGTTTTGAAAGATACGTTTAACCTCCTCTTTCACAATTGGAACCATAATTTCCTTTATATCCTCTTTAGTCAACTTTAGTTCGTTGTGGATATAATTCTTCACTTCTCTGTATCTATATTTACCCATAATCAACCTCCATTATTCATAAATCTATTCATCCAGTCTATAGCCTCTTCTATTGATTCAACGTATCTGTATTCTCTTGTTACACAACGTTGCATATATTCAAAACATATTCTTCCGTAATCGTCAAAATAGATGTTATACGCTCCGTAGTCATTTGCTCCAGTACATGGAATCCCAATCTCCAAAGCTTTTTGAACGTCTTCTGCATTGCAAGACATATAAGCATGAACTACATCACTACAATATACTCCTTCTAATCCTCTTAATTCTACTATTCGTTCCATATCATTACTTGTTTGTTTCTAAATGTCCGTTTTCAATCACCCAACACAACATCTGATAGGCTGCATTCATAATATCCGGACTATACTTCGTGCTTAGAATAGTACGGGTGTAAGAATCCATGTACACGAAATACCACAAGTCAGCAGCAGGATATATATGCAGCATACATATATTGATAGAAGGCGGTAACTTCTGTATGATATCCTGCAAAGTATAAGTAGGAAAGCAGCCGATTAAATTCCCAAGTTTTAGATAGCATCGTCCATAATTATACTTCATATCTTCTGATATATTTGGGTAGCATTCATCATGCCAACACATACTTGCATCGCTTGCATCTAATCCAAGCTCCTGCAAGTGCTTCATCTGCTCAATTGATAATACTTGTTTTGATTTCATAATTCGTAAGATAAAATTACAACCGTTAATGCAATGAAAATGATTACTACTATCAAGGCGATAGATAGACATCCCTTTTCGTATTCTTCATCTTCCGATGGTGTGTTTTCGTTATACCAATCTAATGGATGTTTTAATTTCATTTCTCACTCCTTTCTTTCTCCTTTTTAGCTTTATCACAAGACAACTTCTTCATTACATACGGACAATCGCAATTCCCGTATCTTTCGTTATACCAACAACAATAGTCACACTGGTGCATTATTTACCCTCCTCCACTTTTTCAAAGTAAACATAGTTTTTATCTTTTCTTTCATAAGCAGCGCATTTAGGACCGCCACATGTTACATTACCCTCTTTAAAAAAGAAACACTTTCTACATTCTCCCCAAGGCGACATTTTTCTAACCTTCAATTTGATACCATTATACTCAAAAACTTCTCCGATTTTTATTTCTTGTATCATAATCATATAAGTTTTAAACTTTCTCTAATTCCTGTTTCCAGTGCTTCCTCGTAGGTATTAAATTGATTGGTGAAGCAATTTTGGATGATATGTTTATGTTTATTGCTGCCAACGACATATATATCCCAATAATAAAATTCTACTTCGGTTTTAACGACTTCTCCTATCTTATTATAACTCTCTACTACTTTAGGAGTAGAGAGTACATGTAGGTTCTTGTTTTCGCGCAGCCACCTTTGAACTACCGATTGAGGTGGAACAGATAGGTATTTATAACAATGATGCAAAGTAGAAACATCTATAAGATATTTCCTTTGTAGAAACCCTTTCTCTTTCAGCAGCTTCGCTGTCTCTAATGTTACATGTTCTTCGGTCATAATTGTATAAATAATCTAAATGTTAAAACAATAGTCGTAATGATAAAGATTAATGCGAAATGTTTCCATATTTTTACAGTAGCCTCTAAACCGTGTTTCCGCTTGTCAAACTCGCTTAACGCATAATTCAAAGCCTCGTCTTTCAATCCCTTAAGCTTATCATTCAAAGCCTCGGTTATATCGTCTGCGATAACATGCTTCACCTTTTCTGACACGGATTCCGGATATCCTCTTTCCTCATAGTTCAATTCACTCAACAAATCATAATGAAATATATAAGGTATTCCATTCACTTCGTAGGAAAGTTTGATACCGCTATCTTTCACGTATTCCAAAAAACGCTTTTCCACCATTGCTTCTATTTCGCTGTCTATCATTTCAGCCTTTTTCTTTATCCGGTAAAACTCCTTTTCGTCTACAATGAGTATCTGGTTTTCCGGCTTCATTACATGTATATCCATTACTTGTTAACCCTCCCTTCATATTCTTCCAGCCATTGACGATAATATCGTGCTTTCCTTACATCTGCTATATTCTTTATCTCAGAATAGCAATCATAAAAGAACAACTTATTTATAAAATCACGGTTGTAATGTAATGCACTACTACCATCTCCACCACTCAAAAAGGCATACCCGTTTTCCCATCCGGGGTCACGACCTATGTATTTATAGGTGTAAAGTTCTCCATTCTCAGTTATTTGTGCAAGCTTGTCCCCAAACTGCAACTTTTCAAATTCTGCTTTCTGTATCATAACTTTGCTGGTTTATTGGTGAATACTATGTCTTTATCAAATTTGGCACATTGCACATAATCTCTTCCGCTTATTGCCATATATGGAACTTCTTTCTTTGGTTCGTAATGGGCGAAATGTTCTGGAAACCATTTTAAATCAATCCTATCTCGCATCATAACCAATTCCCCAATTTCAAACTTCGGTTCGGGCTTTGGCTCGTTGTATATTTCCCAATCAGTAGCAAAGATATAGTCTATACTGACACCATCAAACTTATTGTCACAATCATCATAAACAATATCCTTGTTTTTCAAATAAATATAGCCAGCAGTCCAACTCGCTCTTTTCACCTTGTACCCTTGCTTCATCGCTTCAAGGGCTTCACTAAATGTCATATTTTCTGTTTTCATAACTTTATGTTTTAGTAATTATATCAATCCAATTCTTTTTAGTCTTTTCCTAAAATTTTTCTCATTTAAGGCTTGTTCATAATAGCAATCCGGTTCAATGACTGTTTTAGAAGTGGTTACTGGTTTCATATTCAACCCTACAGATACTTCCTTAACAATTTCAGCCCTCTTTATTTCTTTCGTTTTTTGATTGAAAGAAAATAATGTATGACCCGGAACACATCTAACTTTATTCTTTAGTTTATATTCCGCTTTCTGTTTCTGTAGATATTCTATCTGTTCCTTAGATAGATTATCCTTCAATATAATAGGAGCTATATCCATATCTCTACTTTTATGTTAAATGCAATTTTTCATATAGGTGTTCTTCTCAACCATACCATTCTCTGATTCTTCAACCAATTTAAAGAATATGGATGCAGGACAAACATGTTCCTCTATCATTATACAAACACCATCATCGGGATAATATTCACACGAAACATCAGTATTCCAGTCTATATGCTTTTGCGCTTCTTTGACTATGACATCACAAGCAAGCATATATTCTAAATATTTATATTCAGCTTTTCTGATTTTATCAAATATATTACCCTTCATTTTCTGCTTCCTCTATTTATCGTTAAAATATTTTTGGTTCTTCATCGTATGGAGATTTTACTTCAATTTCAGTTATTACTGTAACCTTATCCATGTCGTACTCGTTTGAACCAATTAGAAACTCACCGTTTTCTATAAATTCCACCCTTGTAATATGAGATTTATAGCCTTCGGTGGATATCTTTACATCTCTATCTAAATCTGGTGCAGTAAGCAATAAATGCGCTAAATCTCGTATTGTCATTTCGTTTCCTCCTCTATTTCTATGTTAGTCACTTTGCCACGATTGATAAAACCTAAACAAGGATGAACACTACATAACCATATAGAATGTCTATTTTCAAGTTCATCGCAGTAATATTTTAATGAACAATTCATACATGGGATATTTTCATTCGTTTCCATTTCATGCAGCACTCCGTCAATGATTATTCCGTTCTTTATTTCCATATCTAACAATTTTATTTTTCTTACAAAACCTTATTGAATACCTCACCGCCTTCTGTATGTCTTCGTACTCATTTATGCTATATACGTTGTATGTACGGAGTTTTTTCATAATCCTTTCTTCCATGAAAGGAAGTATCTCTTTCTCAAACATTCTTCCACTCTTTACTTCCATATCATTCTACTAATTCAAAATGAACATTGATATTGTCTAATCTCTCATTTTCAGAACAAAATCCAAAGTTTTCTTGTTTCCATACTAAGGCTTCATAACCTTTATTGCAAATCGGTCTAAAATAGCAACCGTCACACGAAACTTTTTCATCATGTACAACTCTGACTTGATTATATCCAACTTGAATAATATCTCCAATTTTTAACTCCCTACGCTTCATAATACTCTTTATTTAATGTTATATCATTTGTATTTTTCGATTTTCTCGTCCAACTCCTGCAATCTCTTAGCTATATAGGAAGAATTGGAATTTTCGCTCCTATAAGGGCTTTTATCCGATAGGAAAAAATCTTTCTGTTTGTCGGATAATGAATAGAATCCGTCCCAGCTATGACAGATGGCTTCGTTAACAATGGCATTTGCAAGGATTGGATTGCCATCAGAGTACTTTTCCAACTTGGAATACATCATCTTTGCGCCCCGTTCAGTCTTATACTGTTTCTTGATTTCGTCCTTGTAGTCAAGCCAAATGCTCCAATAATCTTTCAGTTCCTCACTGACATAGGACAAGTCGGCACGGACATCAAATTTAACCTTATTACTCTTTTTAGAACATTTTTTAACGCCATCATTATATTCTAATAAGGGATTGACATTGGCATGCTCTGCATTGTCTTCCGCTTTCTTAGATAATATGATAATATTATCTTCTTTAATTGTATTATTACTTGTATTAAGTATGTTGTCGTAAAGTGCAAGGCAGGGTTGCTCTAAAGTGCAAGGCTGAATTGTTTTTAACTGCAAGGCTGATTTGACATACCTTCTTCTGCCATCAAATGCTGTTTTAATGACATATCCTTTTTTAATCAATGATGAAAGGATTTTATTTGCTGTTGTTTCACTCACATTCAAAAGATTGGCAATATATTCATTGCTAATAAAACAGTCTTTATCCTTGGTAGTAAAGCTGTCTATCTCCAACAACAATATACGTTCATTCCAAGAAAGATTTTTATCTTCCCAAATTTCAATTGGAATCCAAATTCCTTTAGTTTGTCTTTCCATAACTTCAATGTTTAATGATATACCTTCTAAATGAAATGGTGGCGAAGTCCGAAGGTATGGAAAAGAGACTTGTCAACTGGTAGCTACTCCAGCCTATCGCCACCACAAATATAAGAATGTTTTTCAATAAATACAAAAAGCACCGAGAAAACTCCCAGTGCTTTTAGATTTGCTATACACTGGCAGGCTGCACGATTGCAGGTAAGATGTGCCAATGTAAGCTATATGTTGAATTGCTATTGAATCCTAATATCGTTTATCACCGAGCATCTTACCTCCCGATTGCAATGCAAAGAACGCTGTTATTTTTGAAACTTCCAAAAAACAAGTCAAACTATTAACAATTATTAATCATCCAGCTCAAATAGGTTCTTTTTTATCTGCCAATACTCTTTCAATTCAGGCACGCTGATAACTCCCTTGTTGCTATTAATGTCGTACACTTGAAAGTACAGAATTGTCTTCTTGCTTTTGTTGGCATATACTTGCACGAAAAGTCCAGTAAACAACTCAAACTCACCTTGCATGAATTGTTCCGCTTTGAATGTGCCTTGTATCTTATGTCCGTCTTGGGTTATAGTACAAGTCATATCCCGGTTGAACTTCATTCTAACCAAGTTTGGCGGTGTACTTACATTGTCGTTGTGGTCTTGTACATACTGTACAGTCCATGTACCATACAAATAGTTAAGCTGGCTCTTCCAATCTGTTTGCGCCTGCATGCTTGCCATCAGTGAAAGCAAGCCAATCAATGTCATTACTAACTTCTTCATTGTTTTATCAGTTTTTCGATTATTGTTCTTAGTTCCTTCTCCCAATCCTTGTTCCCGTGCATAGGATAACTTAGCTGATGCCAATTATGGTAGTCAAATAGCTTCATCCGGCATGGGTAGTAATCAAACACTTCTTCTCATTGTGTAATACTCTGATATGCTTTCCCTCATACTCTCCAATATTGCTTGATTTAAGTTTATAGACCGCCAAAATCTCATTAAACTTTTCCATTGGAGTAAATATACTCTTCGCCATAATTCTGTCCTCCTTTTCGGGAGTATAACCTCCCATGAGTCTATAGTTAGGTATCAGCTTGTCGATGCTCTTAATCTCAAATCGTGTATAAGTCACACAATTCGGATATATCTTACAAAGTCCGTTGATTATATACTTGTCATTGAAGTACATTTCAAGCTTCATGTGTACCTCGGATGCGGAATATTGCCTTTTGTCAATAAAGAATATCCCGTCTATCTCGCTTGAAAATCCTCTGTTTGTCACTCTGAACAAGTCGCGAAGTTCTTGTATCACGTCTTGTATGCTAATTGGTTGTTTCTCCATTTTCAAATCAAATATTTATTATTGCTACTGTTAATGCTATGAAGATTATTGCTATTATTGCAGCACTTGTCAAGCATCCTTTTCGTATTCATCCTCATTTTGAGGAGTATTTTCATTATACCAATCCAATATATGTTTCATACCTCAACTTTTACATAGTTATTTTCCTTTCAGCTTTTTAACCAATACATCAGCCATACTTACGCTCATGTCAGCTATGGCTATTATTGATTTGTTCTCATATTGTGGATTATTTAAAAGTGTTTGCATTGTTGCTATTGCAGCATTTATCCTAACCTCTTCCCAATCCCGTTCTTTTGCTTCTTCCTTCACTTCATCAATAAGAATAAGTTCATCACCTAAGAAGGACTGACTGCCATCCTCTGTTACGTAAATGTTGGTATATTCCCCAGCTTTTATTACTTCTATTGTTTCCTTTGTTGCTATTAATATTGCTTTCATCTCTTTATGGTTTTAGTTTACAAGTCACTGCCTGCTATTACTGTTTCATTTGACAAGTCAGCCCGTTCTATTACTGATACGATTTTAGAATCTCTATAGGAACGAAAATGACTTTTTACTACACGATACCTTAATTTGACCCTATCCCCAACTTTTGGTGCAGTTGTCATATTGAAAGCACCGCTTATCATTTCAAAACCATGCCATTTATTCAGATACGAAAAATTTTCATTTGCCGCCAGTTCTTCGGAATCTATTTTAAATTTCCAATTGGCAAACCTATTATATCGCTTCAGAATATCAACTATAGTACCTTCCCAATAATAATACTTGGGCTTTTCTCTAATAGCTTTCATGCGCGCGATATTTGACCTTCTTTTTAGTTCTGCTTTAAGTTGCTCATTGGAGTAGTCAGAAAGCTCTAATTCGTCTTGTATGGAATGAATTACAACGTCTACTACAGCATCCTGCCTATTGGCAAATACAGAAAGAAGCTTTTCCCTTACTTCTTCTTTACTCTCAAAGACAATTTTGTCTATCTGCATCTTTACATTAAAGACGTTACCCTTTTGTGTTATTAGGGCAATTTGAAGAATTCTCATATCCTTTTAGTTTATAGGTTATTATATTCTTTGTATTTAGAAATTGAATTGAACGTAGCTTGTACGCGGCTACTAATATACTGATAAAAATTAGCATTCGTAAAGTCAATGCCGATAAACAATCTGTTGTTGTTTCTATTGGCTTCCTGCATGAGTTCCTTTATTTCCGCTTTGTGACACTGGGTGAGAACAAAACTTGTACGGTATTTAGTCCAATTCAAAAAGAACAGTTCTTCATCTGTAGAATTTTCATTCAGCATAGGTATTACTTTTCGTAGTATTCTACAAAAACAAGCGAACTCAGCACTTTCTACTACTTTTCTGTTTCGCGTTCTTGCACTTGCTCTACTTGCTTGCTTCTTACTTTCTTCGTCAATTCGATAATTGCTATTAGCTGTGCCGGATAATATGCCGCGTGCCTTGTTTGCTGCCAACGCATCTTTTGTACGTTTGCTAATTAGTTCGCGTTCGTATTGTGCAACGGATGCAAAGATACCTAATACCATAGTATTTACTACTGGAAGGTCACAAAAATATATATCTATGCCCGTATTTACTACATGAAAAACGAACTCGGCATCTCTTGAAAGCCTATCCAATTTAGCCACTACAAGGGTGCAACTATTAGCTTTGCAATACTCTATAGCTTTCCACAACTCCACACGGGAACAGTCTTTTCCCGAAGCCACATCTACAAACTTACCACAAATAATTCCACCTTTGCTATTAATATAGTCTATACAAGTCTTTTCTTGGGCTGACAACCCTAAACCGCTATCACCTTGTTTATTCGTTGATACACGAAGGTAGTAAACATATTTATCCATCTTATTACTAACTGATTATTATTATTACAGACAAAGCTATTCCGGCTATAAGCCAACTGATAACATCACTACTATGTTTGAAGTTAGGACGTAGTATGATGGCAAATAAAGCCACAATATCCCACACCAATAGTAGAAGCATGAACTTTCCCATTATCTGCCTAATTTAATGAGTTCTCCAGACAACAAACAGCCAATAAATCCGATAATTATTATTAATGCCATAGTTTTTAATATTTAGAAGTTATACAAATTGTCTTTCTATGTAAACACACCCTATTCCCTTGCTCTTGTTAAACTGGCTGTTTTTAAGGTCAATATTAGGCTTTATAAAGTCTTTTATGTTATCCACTAAAGAAATATATTTAGATGCGTTCGCCTTTATTGCAAGGGCTTTATACATTTCTTCGCACATAGCCATATACTTTTTAAATTCTCCTTTGTTGAAGCGGACAACTATTTTTCCGTGTGTTTCAATAAATTTGTTGTGCCCTACATAAAACTTTCTTTCATCATTGCAATGCACCAATTTATCACCTACGTATAGATACGTTCTTTGTCCCATGCTGTACTTACTATCTACTGATATGCTATTAAAGTAAACCGCTTGTTTCTTTGGAATGCCTACAGACACAATGTTTTCCAGAAGTTCCATGTTTGCTTTTGCCTTCTCAAAGTCTTCTTCAAAATTTTTATAAGTTTTCATACACTACTTTATTGTTATATTATATATATTATATATATTATATATATTACCAAAACAGTTATAACTTTTTGTTATAATGGAAGCTTATGCTCTGATAATATATACGGGTGCTTTAAATTAGTAATACCATGATACAATATTTCACGCTTTGTTTCTGCCTTATAAATAAACAGATTTCCGTTTCTCACTGCCTTCATTGTATCATTGATATTCAACCCTTGCAGGCTTATAAACTCTTTTAGTTCGGGCTTAAATTTCGTTATTAACTTCATGCTATTACCTAAAAACGTAGTTACACAAATTAGATAACCAACACATTAACTGAATAGCCATCATAAAAATGAACATTCCACACAAAGCGGCTGTAGCTATTACAATTCGTTGCCATATAATGCGATAATCACGCTTTAATATTTTACCGCTAACAAAGCGCCCGTTATAAAAATCTGTTATACTCATAGTTCTATTATTATTATTTGAATTCAAATTTAATTCCTTCCGGCAATAGAGAATAGTCTATATTTTTAAGCATGTTATTATATTCTTCTTCTGTTACTTTGTCGTGATAGCTATAATAATTGAAAACTACATTATTACCTTCAACATAGTAGATATAATTATCTGACCTCAAATCCGCAACTAAGCTCTTCAGCGTGTCCTTCTGATGAAAACGAACGTTGGTGTTACCATCGCTATTCT
>OOAZ01000115.1_pt1 | contig 77698 bp, 131 predicted proteins | sample 1671221 | NCBI WGS metagenome assembly OOAZ01 (sample SAMN06348134, study PRJEB24527) | human gut metagenome | biome: human gut; feature: ankylosing spondylitis patient; material: feces | host: Homo sapiens | place: China | collected 2015-10
CTAAAAGAAAACGTTAAAAACAGCGAAACAGACGCTCTCGAAACAGTTAATCGCATGAAAGTCCGTCAGTTCGACTGGAAAGAGCGGATGGGCGGATGGCATCAGGATATCGGTTTTGTGGCGGATGAACTGGAAGAAATCGACCCGAACTTGGCTCTGGGTGGCGGCTATGACGAAAACGGCGAGATGGACATTAAACAGATTAACAGTCCGTACTTGCTGAACTACGCCATTAAAGCGATACAGGAACTTAGCGCAAAGGTTGACGAGCAAGAGAAACGTATCAAAGAATTAGAAAGGAGATTACAGTAATGGGTAAATTTAACGAGTACACACAGAAAGCAACACCGGCAGACAACGACACGATGATGATTTATGATGCGGCGGCGAAGGCAAACAAGCTTTCACCGTTCAGCGGAATCTGGAACTGGATTGTCGGTAAATTGACAAATGCAGTAATCAATAACTTGCAGACTTCAAACAAGACTGTAGTGGGGGCGCTTAATGAATTAAATAGTAATCTCACTAAACTATCCGAGATTAAGGTATCATCAACATCTTATGATGTACCGCAAAGAACGGAGCAAACATTCACGCCAATGGAATTAAGTGCCGGAACATGGTTGATCATTGGTCATTGCAGTTCAAATGCACCGAATGCCGGTATCTATAATTTTGGTATAAATAGTCGCATGGTTCGCGCTAATAACCAGAATGGAGGCGGGTGTATCAATGCGATGCTGATAGTGTTTGATAAAGAAACATCGGTACGACTAAATTTATATCAGGATGCTACTACGACCTTAAAAATGAACGTTTATTTGCAAGCAATTAGACTTGGATAATTCTTGAAGTAAAAACTGACGTTACACAGTCTTCCCATTTAGTTCATTAAAAATTTCATAAAAAGCTACCAATGGAGTGTGCGTTCTCCACGCAGAAACGTGGATTAAAATGTGAAAGGAGTTGACAGAATTGGAGATTAAAGGAATTGACGTATCATCCAATCAGGGAAAACCGGACTGGTCGAAAGTAGCTAAATCCGGTATTAAATTTGCGATCTTGAGAGTGCATCAGAGGTCCGGCGTTGACGGCTCATTCGAGTACAACTACAAGGGATGCAAGAGCAACGGAATCCTTATCGGCGGGTACAAATATTCATACGCTCTGACACCGGCACAGGCTATTGACGAAGCGGAGGATGTGATCGCCGCACTGAACGGACGTGGACTGGACTTTCCAGTATTCTACGACCTTGAGTGGTCTAATCAGCGAAAACTCGGCAAACAGGCTATCGAGAATATTGCGGTTTCATTTCTGACCAGAATGAAGAAAGCCGGTTATAAAGTCGGTATATACTGCAACATGGACTGGCACAAAAACGTCCTGACTGATGCACTCAGAAAGTACGAGTGCTGGATTGCACGATATCCTGCCAACGACAATGGTTCTGTACAAGAAAGGTTACGTCCGTCTGTCGGTGTAGGCTGGCAGTATTCAAGCAAAGGAAAAGTATCCGGTATCAGCGGAAATGTTGATATGGATGTATTTTACAAAGATTATCGAGAAACAACACAGAAAGGAGAAACAACAATGGTAAAAATCAGTAACTGTGGACATGACGAAAACGGAAGATATGCAGGTGGAAAAGCTGGAGATCAGACCGGCACAGAATATCAGATCATGAACTGGTACAGCAGACCGTGGCTCTGCGTCCTGAGATTTAATGATGCTAAAATCGCAGCCATGATTGCAGACATGGCGACAAAAGCAGCACAAAACAATCTCATCGGCTACGATCAGGGTACCGCCGGGAACAGTAACGACCGGTATACGTTCTGGCAGCATCTGAAGGCAAGTAACTACGATCCGGCGCAGATCACGGTAGCTTGTGAATCTGATTGCAGTGCAAGTACAGCAGCTATCGTCAAAGGGGCTGGGTATCGCTTAAATAACGCAAAACTCAAAGCAGTCAGCATTTATCTGACAACACGAAACATGAGAGCTGCAATGAAGGCTGCCGGTGCAAAAGTCCTGACGGACAGCAAGTACCTGACATCTGGCGACTATCTGAAAGCAGGAGATATCCTCCTGAACGATAATCACCACGTGGCTATCGCCGTTACCACCGGTGCAAAAGTAAGTACACCTTCAACTACGCTTACCGGTACCTTCCAGACAAGGCTTCCGATTCTGAGAAAGGGCAGCTCCGGTACAGCTGTGGCAATGCTCCAGGCAATGCTGGGTGTAGAAGCTGACGGACAGTTTGGGAATGACACATATAATTCCCTCAAAGTTTTCCAGAAAAATGTTGGTGTAAAGGCAAATGGAACTTGCGGCATTGATACATGGAAGAGAGTGATTGAGCATATGAAAGCCAACACGAAATGATGTTCTGATTGATTTATCATTCAAAACAGGTTATACTACCAATAGTCGCACAGGGATTGAACTTATGATGTATAACACCCTGTGTGGCTACGCACAAGTTGATAGTGCAGACTGATTCCGCCGTGCATGAACGGAAGAGCTGTATGTCCCAATTCGGGGGCTGTCAGCAGCGGCACGAGCGGACGATCAAAAAAAGAGTTGGGCATAAAAACCCGACTCTTTTCTTATTCTTCGAGATATTCCTGATATATCTGTTCTATTTCTCTTTTTCGATTCTGGGATATTGAAACGATATCACCGGAAATCATTTTGATATTCGCTTCAATGTTTGCAATATAATCCATGTTCACGATATAGCTACGATGGCACCGGACAAAACGACGATCCAGAACTTTTTCTATCTCATGCAGACGCCGGTAAAAGCCGTACTGATGCCTATCTGTGCAATGAATAATGCACATTTGACCACGGCTTTCTATATATTCGATGTTTCGGAAGAAAACCCTGTGGAAATCACCCTTGAATTTCACAGTAAGCATCCGCTCTTTTAATCTTCCAAGTGTAGTATCAATCACAGAAAACACCCTTCCATTTTCATGCCCTTTGATAACATACTGCGCTGCCCGAACGTCAAAAGCATCACGCATATAACTGCCACTAACTGTCCAGAACATCAAACTGCCGGAGTAACCAGAGCCACGTAACTTATATGCTACATCAACACCATTTTCACCGTCTTTTAAAATGATATCCAACACGATTAAGTCAAACCATTCACCGTCTTTCACGTCATCCACAAGAGGGATGCCAGAGGTGTATTCTGAAATCTGATACGTCCGGTCACCCTTTTTCTTCAAAAATGACTCAGCCCTTGCTTTGAAATAATCAATATCAAGCTGATTGTCGTCAAGTATTGCTATTCGCATTTATATCACACCCTTTTTTGTTATGCGAAAACACACTATTTATTCAATTTACCAATTTTTATAGTGAAATGTTGTAGAATATACAATGTAGATGATGTTTATACAGACATTATACTACAGCAGTTTAATACTGTAAATGGGCTGAATTGCCGGAAATTTATCAAAGCTGCTCTCCTGTGTTAATAAAAGTGCTTAAAAATCCGGCAGTCAGTCCGAAAAAGATAGGTGATTTGATGAAACAAAAGACGAAAATAATCTTAATATTGATACTCACAGTCGCATTGATAAACACTAGCGCTTATTACATGCTTGTTGAGTTGCCAGACGTGCAGGAAAGCATGCATCTGGAGAACACTCAAAAACATGTTTCAGACGCGTGCAGAGCAGTCCATACTAATACGCCGGTATATTACACTAAGGATATTGTTTGCAAAAGCATAATTTATTCTGCGATCACGAAGTTTATATTTGAGAACACGAAAATCCTAACCTATATCTGGCAATTCCCGAGAGCAAATATCTTGTCGCAGTCCGTACTATTACATTGAGGTGGGAGTATAGCAAAAACAGAACAAATGTTTGGAGTAATATTTCCCACTAACCGAACATATATTATTGTACAAAGCTGATCGGGAGGTATGGTTTATGGACTATAAGAAAGAAATTATTAGTATGATACAAAAGATAGAAAGTGTAAGATTCTTGGCGATGATTTATAGCTTTACACATACTCTTTTTGAGAAAGAAAAGAAGCAGGGAGATTAATCCCTGCTTCTTTCTATTTGGCGAATCTTTCAATGAACTTCCAAAACAATTCTTTGTCTTCTGATGATAATTGATAGTATTTCATAATAGCTTCTTTTGCCTTGGAATCCTCAGTGCCTATTTCAGCACATATAGAAGAGAAATCTTTGTCCAATTTTAGATCCTTGGGTAATTCTCCTTTATTGATCCAGTCTTCGTTAATCCCGAATGCTTGGCAAATGTCTTTGATAACGCTTTTACTTGGATTAGCATTGTCGTCATTCAAAAGTTTCCAAACATACTGAGGAGTTTTTCTAATTGCTTTCCCTATCTCAGTTTGGGATTTTTGACTTTCCAAAAGTACCTCTCGGACTCTAATGAGAACGTCCGTCATTTCCTCACCTCCCAATATCATAATACATCTTAGAGAAAGAAAAGTCAATAAAAATTTAAACTGAGTTTAAAGTTATGCTTGACAGATAAACTGAGTTGTAGTAATATTAAACCAAGTTGAAAAACTGACGCAAAAAAACAACTCACTAAACAGAAAGGAGAAAAATATGGAAGTATTAAAAAACAAAGATATTGAAGACGGAAAACGAATTGCCGATATTTTCGCAACATTATCAGAAGAAAACAAAAATATGGCAATCGTTTATTTGTCAGCCCTTAGAGATAAGGAAATTGCCGATTCCAGTAAAAAGGAGGCAAATTAGATGAATTTATACGATGTAGCGCTTTTCTTTTCTATTGCAGCAATCATTTTAAATATAATCACTTTTTTCTTAAATCGAAAGTAAATCTTTGCTTTCTTTTGGTACTTGAAGAGTATATATTTTATTCTTCTTGTTTGTGATTATTTTTAATGTGATAAAATCTTTGCTCAATTTAATATTAGCAGGAATGTCAAACAGGACAATTTCAAATATTCCTTGTGATGGTTGCAAAGAGATTGGAAAATCCGCACTGAATATTCTTTCAGTGATGGGAATATCTGTTTCATTATACTTTGGATAATAACGTTCAGCAACCCACCTATGGGTTAGAACACATGAATACGAAGCGCGATGATTTAAAAGTAAAGAAACTCTGGTAATAATTATAGGAGAAGATGAATTGTTCTGAAAGATTAAACCTAGTTTGATAGACTTTTTGTTTTCTACATTTAAAGTGCACAGTGTTTCCAATGAAACAGAAATATTTGTTCGTTTACTCCAAAGTGAATGAATGAATTGAAATAGAGAAAGAACAAATCCTGCGATCGCAATAACGGTTGTAAGCAAAGACTTATTTTCTACAACAAATTTAACAATGGTACTCAGCATAATTAAAACCTCCATTTTTTTAATTAGAGTATACCACAGAAAGGAGAAACATGAATAACTTAACAGTAACAGAGTACAAGAATATTCGAGTGCTCACTACACAGCAGATTGCTGAAGCGTATGGAACTGATACAAAAGTTGTTTCATATAACTTCAACCACAACAAAGATAGATATGTTGATGGAAAACATTATATTTGCTTGACGGGAGATGAGCTTCGGGCGTTTCGTGAAAATCACGATTTGCCAAGTAATCTCAATAAAATCTACCTCTGGACAGAAAAAGGAGCATTCCTCCATGCAAAGTCGCTGAACACCGACAAGGCGTGGGAAGTGTATGACAGACTGGTGGATGAGTATTTCGAGAATCCCAAATTACCATCATGGACTATGGATGACAAAATTCAGATTCTTGCACAGGGAAACATCGAGCTTAAAGAAAAGATTGATGCTGTCAATGATGACTTGCAGGAGTTCAAAAGAGATATGCCATTGCTTGCATTGGAATGCCAGAAAATCACAAAGGCAAAGAACCAGAAAGTAGTTCCAATTTTAGGTGGAAAGAATGCACCAGCATATAAAGATAATTCATTGCGTCAGCTCGTGTACAGTGATATTGATGCACAGCTCCGCAGGGAATTTGGTGTGAACACCTACAAGGCAATCAAGAGAAACCAGTGTGATGTAGCAATAAAAATCATAAACGAATATGAGCTGCCGATGTATTTAAAAGATCGCATTGATGACGCGAATGCTCAGAGTAGTTTCTTATGAGAAAGAGAGAAGATTATGAAAAGTATTGAAAGTTATATGTTTTATGGCGATAACACAGAAGTATTTCGGCCACTTATAGGATTTAAAATCGTAGACATTCAATTCACACACACAAATGAAGAAAACGATGATGTAGTTATTCTTAAATGTGTTAATGAACATAACGTGGCAATAGATATTCTTTTTCAGGAATATGTAGTATCCGTTACCGAACCGTATGCAGTCAATGAAGATTTGAGCCCTATTGAATCTAAACAGGAGAAAGAGAAAGACATTGTCCCAGTGATTGAGCAGATGACGATGTAGGGAGGACGAGGCAGTGGCGGAACAGTTTTCTACATTCAAAGAGGATTTAGAGAATATCGGCATCCACATTACGGACGAACAGTATTCGGACCTCTGTGAGATTAACCTGTTTATGAAAGGGATGCCAGATATTCCGGTTTACAACATCCTACTGATACTCAAAACGCTTGGATTAATTCCAACCAAAATACCAGATAAGGAAAGCAGTCAGAAGCGCGACTCCAATACCAAGGGATGTTTTGATAATGAATTTGAGAGAAAGTTTGGAAAAATCAAAAAGTGATTTCTTTGCTTTGTCTTGTTTGGAAACATAGGAGTTTTTCCCTAAATCAGTCAAGTATATATTGGCTAAGTCAGTATTTACAAGACTTCGAGATTTAAGAGATTTCACGTAGTAGTTGTACGTCTGGTGATCGAGACCAGATAACTGTAATAGGTCATATTGATTCATGAAATCGTTGATAGCATTTTGAATCAAAAGACCAAGCAGGTCATTTTCATTTTGAATTAGCAAGCGTTTATCTCCTTTCATTTACTCGGCATGGCGGTGCCTGTAAATACATTATAGGTAGATAAGAAAAGAAAAACAATAGAAAGGAGCCGTATGAAAGCATCGAAAATTGAAATCCGTCAGGTAGACGGTGAAAAAGGAATCTTCACAGAAATTCTTGTAGACGGTCACAAACTTGAGGGAGTAAGAAGCTTCGAATTAAAACAGGGAGTTGGTAATTCCGTTCCTATTCTTTCAATTGATCTGAATGCCTTAAATTTATCCACAGACTTGCAGACGTTGCAGGTAAACCAGAAAGGCATCGGAGAAATCGAAAGTATTAAATTCAATGGACAGGAAATGCCAGTTGAGTTTGTACAAAAAGAAGAAAAGGGTTCCAAGATGGTACGAACATCAAAGAAACCTATTTCCTTATCATGCTTGATTAAGAAGAAACCTATTTGCCAGATGGATATTTTTCGTTGAATGCTTCTAGCGCAGATTCATAAGCATCTAAAAAAACAATCAGGAGGTAAAAATCAGATGATTAAATGCGAAAAAGGAAACGTATCAATCAACGGTGCGGGAAATGAAGTTATCCATGATCTTTCGGAAATCATATCTCGTACCTCCAGTTCCTTCTCCAAAGCGTTCGGAGAGGAAAAAACAAAACAGATGATTTTTAAGGCGGTAAACGCCGGGATGGGAGCGGACAAATGACAAAAGCAGAGAAATTTAACCTTTATGCTGATACCTTATACGGAATGTGCCGGAAAGCACAGGACACAGTTCCAGAAGCGTGTGTGTGCTTTGAATGTAATGCTTTCAACAGTGAAAAGTTAGGAACATATCGCACGATATGCGTCGGCATCACAACGGCTGAAGGAAGCAGAAAATATTACAATGTGCGTGAAGTGTTACGTGATATGGAAGAAAACTTTGTATCTGTAAAAGCGGTGCTGAACAACCTGTTACTTAATGCCCCGTGTCCATACTGTGAAAAGGAGAAAGAAAATTGATGGCTGTAGAAAAAGAAAGCTCCGTGGATTTTATCCCGGAGACCGTTGAAGAAGAATATGCCCTGTTGGCAGGCAGATTAAAAGCTGTTGAAGCTTATCTTGACGCTTCAGATAGCGATTACGTCAACAAAAACGTTCTGGCTGCCATGTTAGGCATTTAAGTTGTAAGTAGCCCCGGCGGTGCAGGAACACCAACCGGAGCATGTATCTAACTTAGCTTGAGTAAGTTAAATACAAGATGATTATATCATACCTTCTTGTATTTGACAAATAAAAACACAGGAGGGCATTTTTAATGTCTAAAATCACTAAGGAAACTGGCAAAACACTTGCTTCTGAGATCATCAAAGACCTTGAGAAGGAAGCAAGGAACAAAGATCTGGCAATCATTGCTCTGCTGACTACAGTGCTGGCAATGGGGTTGTTGGGGAAAGGAAAATAATGAGAACTTACTTAGAGGGGCTTGCAGTGTTCGGAGTTTCAGGCCTGGCAATCGTGTTCTTTGCCGCATGTTGGGCTGTGACTGATTTGGATGCACTCACGATTCTGGCATTGGATTATATCTTAATGAGTACAGTCGGACTGGCAGTGATGCTTAAAATCAACGACTTCGTGCACGACATTAAAAGGAAGGAAAAAGAGAATAGAAATGCAAGATTTAAACAGAGCAACATTGACCGGATTCGTAACTGATTCGGCGGAAGTCAAATTTAAGCCAAGAAAGGGAAAATGCTTTTTGGTCGTCAGAAGTGACCGGTTCAGCGGAACCCCGGACGATATCATTGTTGAGATCCCGAACAGACTCAAAGGTACGTTCCGTGAATGGAATTGGATAAGAGTTTCGGGAAGAATCCGTTCCAAATGGGTCAGAGCGGATCACCAAGAGAAAAAGTACATGTATCTGGAAGCGTACGATGTCAGCACAGAAGGGACGCTTCTTGTGAATACAGTAGAAATGACTGCAAATATTTGCAAGAAGCCGGTGCTGAGAGAAACACCGTTAGGAAGGACACTCTGTGAAATTTGTGTGGCAATCAATGGATACAGACGGTCAGAATATATTTCTTGTATTTCATGGAGAGATCTGGCGGTGAAAGCTTCTGAATGGAAAGTAGGTACAAAAATTAGATTAAAGGGACGTATGCAGAGCCGTGATTATTGGAAAAAGCAGTCAGATGGTTCTTATGTTAGAAAAACGGCATACGAAGTTTCAGTAATAGAGATGGAGGAAATCAAAGATGAAAAAGGTAACTTTGAAAAAACTGAGCGTTGAAAATTACAAAAAATTTGAAACAAGAGAATTTGATTTTGCCGGAAGAACAGAAGTTTCCGGAAGAAACAGACAGGGTAAAACTTCTCTGATGGATGCATATTTTGATGTTCTGACCGGAAAACTGGCAGACGGAACGCTTCCGAACAATATCCGCCGGAAGGTTGACGGTGAAGAAGTTGACGATCCAGTAGTGAGAGAACTGGTTATTGACGTTGACGGAATGGAATATGTTGTCCAGAAAAAGACCAAAAAGGGAAAATCATCAAATACGGTTGAATATTACGTCAACGAAATTAAGCGGAACAAAACCGAGTATATGGAGATTCTTAAAAGGATTGCCGATCCTGATACGATTGCCATGTGCAGCAACGCCAGAGTATTTTTGAATGAGATCCAGAAGTCAACAGCAAAAGCAAGGGAAACGCTTGGCGGAACAGCCGGATTTAGCGAAACACAGTTCAGAGCAGAGCATCCGGAATATGAATGGATAAAGAAGGAAGGTGTAGAAGGAGATTCTATCGAAGAAATCTTAAAAGCACGTAGAAGAGACCTGAGAAAAGCCAAGTCAGATGTTGATGATATTGCAAAGCAGATCAGAAAAGAGCAGAGCCGACAGGTTGAGTGCGATGAAACACTTCCGGCGCAGAGGGATGAACTTCTTGACCTGTTAAAAGAAAACGAGAAGCAGGAGAAAGTGCTCTGCGATGCTTCAAGAGAGTACGACCGGATATCTATCGAACTGGCAGGACTGAAGCGTTCAAGGGACGCACTGGTTGAGAAAGCCGAAAAATCAGCCAGGGAGAATCACGACAGAATAACTTCCTTATTATATACACTGAAATCCGATAAGAAAAATGCTGAGAACAAGTTACGACTTGCCGGAATAGATCTGGAACACGCCAGCAAAGGGATTGAGCGACATAAGGCAGCACTGGCACAGGCCAAAAGCAAATATACAGAAGCATTAAAAGAGAAGTGGGGCGGAGATACCGAACTTACTGCAATCCGTGGAGAAGAATTTGATCAGGCATCAGCTGTTTGCCCGACTTGCGGACAGATGCTTCCAGAAGAGGCTGCAAAGCGAAAGTTTAAGTTTAATAAACAGACCAGAATCTCCAAAATGTTAGAAGAGAAAGAACAGTTTGAGAAAAACAAACGAACCAAACTGGAGTATATCACTGAGGACGGCAACGAAGCTTCAGAGGGATTAAAAAAAGCGAATAAAGCAAAGGAAGAAGCTGAAGTAGCTATCAAAGCTGCCAAGAAAGAGATAACATCTCTGGCACTTGAAATCGCAGAAACAGAAAAGGAAACGGAGAAACCGATTCCAAAACCGGATATGTCTGGTGATGAGGAATACAAGGCTGTTTGCGACAAAATTTCAGCACTGGAAGAAAGCATCAACGGAATCGGAAACAGCGAAAATGACAGGATTTTGTTAAGCAACAACCGTCACTCTCTGGAAGCGAAGCTCAGAGATGTTGAAGCCAAGATTAAAACTCAGACTGCAAGGCTTGAAGAAAAAGCCGACAGCCTTGAAGCACTACAGGAAGAGCAGAAGAAACTTTCACAGAAACAGGCGGATATTCAGCAGAAAGTAGATCAGCTGACTGACTATTCCATTGAGAAAAATAAGGCACTGGCAGCAGTGATTAATCCGCACTTCAAACATTTTCAGTTCCAGTTCCTTGATTACACACAGGATGGAGAACCAATGGAAACTTGCCGGATGATTTGCAACGGCATTGATTATGCAAACGGCCTGAACCATAGCGACCGGATTCTTTGCGACATTGACCTTGTGATGGGATTACAGGAGATGAACGACTTACGGCTTCCGGTTTGGGTTGACGATACCGAGAGTGTAAATTCGGACAGGATTCCAGGATTAGATACACAGATGATTCTGTTGAAAGTTTCAGATGGGGAATTAACTGTGAAAAATATTTAAAAATAATTCGAACAGATTCGCAAAGGAAGAGCTTCGATAGGCGTAGCTGTGGAATAGAAGCGCATTGATGAGATCGCAAAGGAATGGCAAGTCAAGGAAAAGCAATACAATGGTGTAGAAAAGCAATGAAATCATTAGAAAAGAAAAGGAGAATTAAAATGGCAAACAAAACACAGGTAGCAACAGTAGGAGAACAGCAGGCAGCAGTTGTAATTAACAACCAGTTTATTGACGGATTGACAAAACAGCTTGAAGAGAAATGTAAATATGGTCTTTCTTTTCCAAAGGACTACAATCTCAGCAATGCACTTATGGGAGCATATCTGGTGCTTAAGGAAACAAAAGACAGGAATAACAAACCAATTCTGGAATCTTGTAGCCAGATTAGCATCGCAAACAGTCTTATGAACATGGCGACACTGGGACTTTCAGTGCAGAAGAAACAGGGGTATTTCGTTAGTTATGCCGGTCAGTGCCAGTTCCAGAGATCATATTTCGGAAACATTACGATTGCCAGAAGATACGGAATGAAAGACATTCACGCAGAGATTATCTACCAGGGAGATAAATTCAAATATCATATTGAAGATGGAAATAAGGTTCTGGATTCTCACGAACAGGATTTTATGAACATTGATAACGAAAAAATCCTTGGAGCATACGCAGTTGTGCTGATGGAAGATGGAACGAAACATCTGGAAGTAATGAATATCAAACAGATCAAGCAAGCTTGGTCACAGGGCTTCGGATACAAGGAAAATGGAAATGGCACACACCAGAAATTCACTGATCAAATGGCAAAGAAAACCGTTGTAAATCGTGCCTTAAAGCAGATTATCAATACTCATGGTGATGTTTTTGTACAGGAAGCGGACGATGATACAGAAACAGTTTCAAGAGATGACGCTTTTGCAGCTGATGTTTCATATGAAATCGAGCAGAACGCCAACACTGAAGAATTTATTCCAGAACCAATGCCAATCGAAGAACAGCCGAAGCATCCGACGGTCGCAGATGTTGTCCAGACAGCAGAGAAAGAACCGGTTCCGGAAACAGGTAAAGAACCAGAGATTCCAGATTTTATGAAGCAGGAGGAAATTTAAGCAATTAAATATATTATCAAACGTGAGTAAATATACTCAAAGATACTTAAAATCCATAGTATTAGTTGGTAACTTAAAACCACTGAAATCATAGGAAAAAAAAGCCAGTGCAAGTTGAAACAGTCTTGCTAACTATAGGGTAGAACCTTGATGGTAATGATTGAGTAATGGTAGAAGTCCATGAAAACCAAATGGCAAAAAAAACAAAATTTTAGAAAGGAAAAGCTATTTAGATGAACCTATATCTAATCAATAAAAAAAGAATTTATAGGTATGTACCGATGGCTTAGTCGGGAATTTACGACTGTGGAGTGTACAAGAACTTGTGAGTAGTGTGTCACTTGCGACCACCAAAGCATACACGACGAAGCAGTAACTACAAATTGTGAGATTGTAGCGAATCATCTAGCATATACATTTGTATATGTTTTTAGTAGCAGGAAATGTGATATGAGTTTACATGATGTATTTACAGTATTATGCGTGATTGCTTATATCGTCTTCGTTGCACTTGCAGTATACGCCATTAAGAAGAAAAACACTTTACCGATGCTGGTTGCGCTGGTAATTTCAAACTTCTTCGACTTAATGGTTTCACTTACAGCAAAATAAGGAGGTGCTAAAAATGAGCAATAGTGAAATTTTAAAGAAAGCAAAGGAACTGGTTGAGCTTCTGGAAAAGCAGGAAAAATCATGCAAGGTGAGATTATCGGAACTTAATTCGGGAGATATCTTCCAGACTACCGGAAAGCGAAAATACAAGGTCTTGGAACAGTACACAGAGCATACCAAGATCATTTCACTCGGATTCGTGAAAGAGAATGTGAAATTTGATGATGATACAACTGACTACAACAAATCATCCTTGAAGAAACTCTGTGATACTGAAATCCTGAAAGATTTTGAAGAAGAGTTTGGAGAAGAGAACATCGAAACTGACATAGTAGATTTGATCACCGTGGATGGACAGAAAATCGGAGAAACGGAATGCAAAATTAGACCACTGACGTTTGATGAAGCGCGTAAATACACAGAACTGACGCCAAATGATGAATTGGATAATTTCTATTGGACTTGCTCTGCATGGAGCACAGAGGAAAGAGGATGGAAATATGCGCTAGCCGTTGTTTCGCCTTCCGGCGTCATCCGCAGCCGTAACTACGACAACAGTTACGGTGTTCGCCCAGTTTGTATCTTAAAATCTAATATCTTTGTATCTAAAGCGGAGGAATGAAAATGAAGAAAAATCTGAAATATTTTGAAAATGAATTAAACCGGATCAACAAAGAATTTGCTGAATATAAAAAGCAGCATATAGAAAAACCGGAAATTGGTAAAACGGTAGAAATCGCCGGAATGGAATGGATGATTCTGGATAAGACAGAAAAAGGATATTTTGCCATTTTAAACAGCTTCGACGGGGGAAACAGAAAATTTGATTCAGATTCAAATAATTGGATCGAGAGCGATCTTAGAAAAGAATTAAACGATTCTTTTCTTAAGAAAATCACAGAAGAGTTGGGGGAAGATGCAGTTGTTGAATTTGATCGCGATTTACTTTCACTGGACGGTCAGACGGAATACGGGCATTGCGAAGATAAGATTTCACTTTTGACTGTGAATGAGTACCGGAAATATCGTAAATTACTGCCAAACATGTTGAAATGGTGGTGGTTGATTACGCCATGGAGTACACCAGTAAATAATTACAATTCAACACTTACCGTTGTTTCGCCTTCCGGCGGCATCTACAGCGGTGACTACAACTACAGTAGCGGTGTTCGCCCAGTTTGTATCTTTTCTTCTTCTATCTTTGAATCAAAGAACGATAAATGATGGCAAATGAAGATTTAAGAGTTATCACAAAAGCGAAGCAATTAGCCAAACATACGTTAATTATGACCAGCAACGCCCGGAGATATCCAAAGAAATTTAGATTTTCTATTGTAGATAAAATGCAGAATAAAGCTCTGGAAATATATGAAATGCTTTTTGAAGCCAACCGAACAGACATAAAAGACTATAAAAGAGAACGATTAGAGCTTCAAACGAAAGCCATTACTCATTGTGATGAGTTGATGTACTTTATAGAACTTTCATATGAATTAGGAATTATCAACTCCGGTGGAATGGAGTCATGGTCACAAATGGTCAAAGATATAAAGTACATGACTATTTCATGGAGAACAAAAGACAGAAACAGGTAACAACTTGGGTTATGCGTTGCAATACCGTTGTTTCGCCTTCCGGCAACATCAACAACAATAACTACAACAACAGTAACGGTGTTCGCCCAACCTGGATCACAGGCAGACAGAGTAAGCGCAAAGCTGAAATCAGTAAAGATACAAGTAAATGCATAACCCTTCCGGAATGGATAAATATAAAGGAAGAAACTAAATGGATAAAGATATTGTGGCAAGTTTTGAAAATTTATATTGTTCTTACAAGAAGGTTAAAAGTGGTAAAAAGTTTAACTCAGGCAATGCAAGGTTTTCTAATTTATCTCTTGAAGGCATTCACCTTCTAAAAGAACAGTTGGAAAGGCAAACGTATACCATAAATCCATATAATAAGTTTCAAATCCACGAGCCAAAAGAACGTACAATAGAATCATGTGCATTCAAGGATAAAGTAGTGCAGAGATGCTTTTCCGATCACGTTCTGACTCCGAAGCTTGAAAAAATCCTGATTAAATGGAATACCGCTGGACAGCAGGGAAAAGGACAGCATATGGCGATGGACGGATTAAAGGAACAAATGCTTGATTTCTACAAAAGAAATGGAATTAATGGATGGATTGTAAAATGTGATATTCATAAATATTTTTACAGCATAGATCATGAAATAATGAAAGACATACTTGACAACTATTTTGATGATAATTTTACAATCTGGCTGAATCATTTATTTATTGATAGCACAGGAAATCCAGGACTGCCATTAGGAAACCAGGTCAACCAGAAATATGCATTGCTACTACTTCATTCGTTGGATCAAATGATAACGATTGAGTTTGGAAATCCATATTATGGACGATATAACGATGATTTTTATGTGTTGTGCAAAACAAAAGACATCGCCAGAGAAATTCTTGAAGCAATTCGAATGATGATTAAAAGTCTCGGGTTGGAATTGAACCCAAAATCGCAAATTGTACCGTTCCGAATGGGACTGTGTTATCTTGGATTCCACCATTACGTGACTGATGAGGGAAAATATATCAGAAAATTACGTGGTGACAGAAAAAGAAATACTCAGAAAAAGGTTCGTAGATGGGTTCGTGCAGTAAACGAAGAAAAGATGCCAATGAAAAAATTCAACGAAAAATATGGAGCATGTAGGAATCATATGCTTCATGGAAACTGTATTAAATTATGTCACAGTATGGATTTGGAAATCGAAAGGAGAATGAAATGAGATTAATTAGTCAGACGGGAGATATTGACATTCCTTACGAAAATGCTTCATTAAGCAGAGCTGAAAATATCATAAGAGCATATGTGCCGATGATAGGTGAAAAAGGAACAATTATGGCTCAGTATTTAACAGAAGAAAAGGCTAAGAAAGTTATGAAAGCGTTGCATAAAGTGTATGCAGGAATGTTTCTTGCGCAAAACGTTGAAATGAGTGATGACGATTGCGAGGAATGTATAAAAATGGCTGCAAGAGGTTTTGGAATCATCAAAACCATGGTTAACAGTCCAGATATGAAATTCGAACCGGCAAACATTGTGTTTAGATTCCCGGAGGATGATGAAGTATGAAGAGAGTAGACAGCAAAAAGGACTGGGAACAGATAATAACCATTGAACTTACGTTGAGGGAACTCAAATTAATACGAGACAGCATGTGCAAAGTAAGCTATGCGGAGTTAGAGAGTCTAAATAGAGGGAAGGACATACCATATGCCTATTCCGATTTAGAGAAAGCCATAGATGAAGTTGAAAATATCTTAGAAGCATAAATGCAATGTACAGAAAGCGAGGTGATGTCATTTGTTCATGCGAATAATTTCAACAGGAAGTATTAAAGGAAATTGTTACGCTTTGCAGTCAAGTACAGGCGAGATTGTTCTTCTTGACTGCGGATGCAAGTACAAGAAAATCCTCAGAGGGATTGACTATCAGATAAACAATGTTTCCAGTGTACTTCTTTCACATGAACATGGCGATCACACCGAAGCTATTCATGAAATCATAAGCGCCGGAATCACAGTTTATACCGGTCAAGAAACAATCAGTAATTTAGGTATAACAGACGGAACTATAAAAGCTGTCACTGAAAAGAAGTACTTCAAAATCGGTTCTTTCAGCGCAGTTCCGCTCAGACTACCACATACATCTGCAAATAAAGAGCCATGTCCGAACTTCGGGTACTTGATAGAACATGAAGAAATGGGAAAACTTCTTTATCTGACAGACTTTGAGTATTGCCGGTACAAGTTCAAACCAATGGAACTTAATCACTTGGTTATTGGTTGTAATTACTGCGAGGAACTGATAGACAGAAGCAACCCGAAGTGTAAACACCAGATCACCGGGCATTGTTCTTTGTCAACTTGTAAGCAATTCATTAAGGAAAACCTCACAGAATCGTTCAAAACGATAACACTGGTACATTTGAGCGGTGATGCTTCAGATGCCGGGAAAATGCTTAAAGAAGTCAAAGAAGTTGTTGGCGATGATGTTTTAGTTCAGATTGGACGATCCGGACTGGAAGTTAATTTGAACTTGTTTCCATTTTGAAAGGAGAAAATTATGGAAAAATTTGAAAATTGGAAAGAGAAAACATTAGGGATTTATGTATATCCGATCGGCCCGGGGTGCGCATATGAAATCCACATCAAATATTGGGACAGAAAAACAGATATTATGTCTGCAAATGCAAGCCTGTACATTGCCGGACATTGGCACTGCAAAGACGGAACGAACATAGTGGAAAGAGAATGTTTGCTTGATTCTATGCCTGTTATGGCTTGCATCGGAAAAGCAATTGAGGATAACAAAGAAAATAACACAGCTTCATAAATAAAGGGAGGAATAGCATGGAAATGTCCGATTGTGATAAATGCAAATACCGTAGAGGCTGCACATTAGCCTGGGATTACGGATCGCTGTACTGTAATGATTATGAGGAGGAATAAAATTGAAAGAATGGACAGAAGAACTTTTACTGGCGGATGGATATAAACTTCAAAACGCTGAAATTACAAATGTATCATTAAATTTCAGAGATCACGGAGTATTGTCACTTGACCTTACGCTGAACGGCGGCGGATGGGGAGTCGTTTACGGCGGCTATGCTCTTGGGCATGGATATTTGGGAGCTAAAGAATTTAAAGGTTCTGCTTCTGGAATGGAAGCAATCATGCGAATTATGGATGTAGTTGGCGTTGAAGATCTTGTGAATTTAAAAGGAAAGCATGTTCGGGTTGCAACAAAGGGATGGGGAAACTCAGTGAAAATCATCGGACATTTTATCAAAGACCAGTGGTTTGATTACTTGAGTTTTTACGAAGACAAAAAGGAGTGACAGAATGCAGATTTTAATTAATGTTCTGGACAAAATCAAAAAGGAAATCTCTTCAACATCCGGTTTGTACGACAGAGGATGGAATGACGCATTGGAAAAGGCAAAGGAACTTTTCACATCCTACAATCCTGTGATTGCATGGATTCCGACAGAATTAATGTTACCGCCGGAGCCAGACGAAGATGTTGATATCGAGCAACTTCCGCAGTACACGGTAACAATCAAGGGTGCTGAATGGCCAACATCTCTGAGATACATTGGAAACGGAGAATGGGCGGATGTTGGAGTCGGAAGAGAGATAAAATACACGGTTTCGGCGTGGATGCCGATGCCTAAAGCTTATAAGGAGAAATAACATGAACAAAGTAATTTTGATCGGCCGATTAGTGAAAGACCCGGACATACGGACCGGAACTAACAACATAACCATTGCCAGATACGCTCTTGCAGTAGAAAGACAGTATCGTAAAGATAATGAGCGGAAAGCAGATTTCATAAATTGTGTTGCACTTGGTAAAAATGGAGAGTTTGCTGAAAAGCACTTGCATAAGGGAATGAAAATTGCAGTCATCGGTAGCTGGCAGACCGGAAACTATACAGACACTGACGGAAAGAAAATTTACACAAATGACTGTCTGGTAGAAACACATGAGTTTGTGGAAAGTAAGGGCAAAAGCAACCAGTCTGAAAGCACTGGTGCAGTTCCACCGCCAGCACCGGCAAACGACACATTTGCTGAACCGGATTACGATCCGGATCTGCCATTTAGCTAAGGAGTAGCTTCGGTTGGATTACAAGAAATTCAGACAGGCGAAAGCCATTGAAGCTAGCAACAAGAAGAAACTTCTGAAAGTAAATCCGAAACTGGATGAAGGAAGCGGCATATATATACTCTGGCGTACCGAAACTCATGGATATATCGGGCAGTCAGTAAAACTTCTTACCAGACTGGCCCAACACATGTCAGGATACGAACAACATATTGATCGTTCCATGAAAGCACATGGGCTGTATTCGGAAGAGAACAAGAACGGATACAAGATTGATTTCTTTCACTGCCCGGCATCACAGCTTGACGAAAAAGAACGAGAATACATCCAGAAAGCCATTGATGCCGGATGGATTGTGAAAAACAAGACTGGTGGTGGACAGGATGAAGGGAAAGAAAAGATTGCTGGTTACCGACCGGCAAAAGGATATCGTGATGGTATCCAACAAGGCAAGAAAGCTCTGGCCCGTGATTTATCACATATCATTGATACTCATTTGCAAATTACCCTGAAGCCGGAAAAGCAGAACAACAAAACTTCAATCAAAGCTTTCGAGAAATTTAAAGAAATGCTTGATGAAAGGAACTACGAGAAATGACTATACGTGAAATAAAGAGTCGAAAACATAAGGAATATGAGCAGAATCGTAAAGATATTTATTATTTCATCGTAAAATACGAAAAACACAACGGTGAAATGCCACAGGTTAAAACGATAGCTGAAGAATTGGATTTAAGCCCTAGTGCAATCCAGAGGCATTTGCACCAGTTTGTAGATGATGGACTGATTGAATTTTCGGGGAGCAATTCTCATAGAAAATACCGGCTGATAAGAAAGAACGAAAGATGAAACTTTACGATCTGTACACCTTAGATGGAACATTTGTAGATACTCTTACCCGGAAAGAAGCTGTTGAAAGGTTCAATCTTTCCGGGTGGGATTTCAAATCAAAAATAGACTACAGAGAGCCTATCAATGGTGAATATTACCTGGATGATTCGGAAGATGATATCACTGTTAGAAAGCATAACGACAAAGACATGCTTGCACAGTTTGACTTACTCACATCGAAGTTGAGAAAAATATTAAAAGCGGAGGCAAAATAATGGCAGAGAATTGTAATGAATGCAGCATCGCATGGATACGTGGAAGTGATTATGCTGAGGTATCAGCGTACAACGGAAGTACTTTAAAGAATCGAACACTTAAACTGAAAGAAGAAAACCCGGAAGATGTGAAGGTTATCGCAATTAACAAAGATGGATCGATTTTCGCTCATGTCCCGAGAAAATACGTGCCAAATTTACGAGCCCCGAGAAAACTGACAGAAGAGCAGAGGGCAGAACTGGTTGAGCGAGGAAAGAACATGTCGAGAAATAAATCAATTGATTGTGAAGAAACGTCAGATTTCGATTCTGGTGATAACGATGAGGAAATGTTCTATGTTTAATGAAAGAATGGGAATTAATGTTGACAATGGTAAAAGTAGGATTTGCCCTAAATGCGGGAATCGTTTTCATGTTTTCGCAGATTATAACCGGCATTATGGAGGAGATTTATATTGGTGCGAATGCACAGAATGTAAAACCATTACAAAAATACATCACAGTAAGGAAGCTGCAATAGTGGCTTTTAAGGAAGGATTGGTGCACAAAAATGAGCAAAGTGAACATATATGGGCTTAAAGCATATATAAGTAAAACGTTTGATTTGCATGTTGGCAAAAGAGCCAAATACGTAGAACGTGGTGGGGAAGAAAAAGAGCATATCTATGAGGTAAAGCAGCTTTTTCCGCATTGTGTTTTACTGGAAGATATTTTCGATCATACAAAGTTTTGCCCTTGTTACAGCAAATTAAGCTTGATGTTAAGGGGAATTGAATAAGAATCTGATCAAGAAGATGGGAGTTTAAAATGAAATTTATAGATTTTTTCGCAGGAATCGGAGGATTTCGCAGGGGAATGGAATTAGCAGGGCATGAATGCGTTGGTTTTTGCGAATTTGATAAATTTGCTACTGCGAGTTACATCTCAATGCACTTGCTGACAAACGAGCAGCGAAAGGCATTGGAAGATATTCCTATCAAGAAAAGACAGAAAGAAATATTAAAGGAGGAATACAGAAATGGAGAATGGTACGCAAATGACATTAGAAGAGTGTATGCCGGAGACATTCCAAAAGCCGACTGTTGGTGCTTCGGATTTCCATGTCAAGACATATCCGTTGCAGGAAAGCAAGCCGGATTTCAAGGAAACCGTTCAAGCCTGTTTTTCAGAGTTATGTACCTTGTCGGACAGCTCGAAGAAGAAAATAAACCCACTTACCTTTTCATTGAGAACGTTAAAAATCTGCTTAGTGTTAATGGAGGATGGGATTTCGCCCGATTGCTCATTGAAATGGAGCAGGAGGGGTATGATGCAGAATGGAAAGTGCTCAACTCCAAAGATTTTGGAGTCCCACAAAATAGAGAAAGGTGCTTCATTATCGGACATCTTAGAGGGAGAAGTACCTCAAAAGTATTTCCTATCGAAGGAACAGACGGAAAAAATAGTGTTTCGTTAAATCTTTTTGGTTGTCTTAATGGTAGAAATTCGCAGCGAGATAGAGTTTATAGTGACAATGGATTAGCACCAACAATCAGTACAAAGCCGGGAGGAAATACAGAACCCAAAGTATCCATATTATTTGATACAAGTTATATTGGTCAAGATGGAAAAGCACGCATATATGAAAATATTTGTCCAACACTAACAAGCAGAGATTATAAAGAGCCTAGAAGTGTCGGAGTAGTATGCAATGTGAACCCGTCAGGAAAAGGAATGAACGGAAATGTGTATGATTCGACTGGCTTAAGCCCTACTTTAACAACAAATAAAGGAGAGGGAAATAAGATTGTAATCCCAGTATTGACACCAGATCGTATAGAAAAACGTCAGAATGGAAGAAGGTTCAAAGAAGATGGAGAACCAATGTTCACACTGACAGGACAGGACCGACACGGAATTGCGATTGAGGTTGAAGAAGCAACAAAAAGGTTAGATACGAGTTGCAATCAAGGCATATTTGTGAAAGTTTCCGATGAATTAATTGTGTATGCAGTCTGGTACGAAAAATACCAATGCTACATAGCAATCCGAAAGTTAACACCAAAAGAATGTTTTAGACTGCAAGGTTGGTCAGATGATTATTTTGAAAATGCACAGTTTGTTAATTCGGATAGTCAGTTATACAAACAGGCAGGAAACAGCGTAACAGTGTCAGTTATAGAAGCCATAGCAAGGAAAATGAAAGTGTAGAGCGCAAAGCTGCGCCGGTGATTTATATGCAGAATAACGGGCAGGTAGCGTTTGGATAAATCAATCATGGAGGACTGCACAATAGCGTGTCAGTTGCTTACATGGGGAAAGTGAGGATGGAAAATGAGAAGTTACACAATAAATCTTCCAAGAGGACTGGAAGTAGATATTTTTAATTTACCAGATAACTTTGACGAAGAAATCAATCGTGTATTTGGAGAATACACACAGGGGACAGCAAAAGATCATAGAGATTGCGACAGATTAGGATTTATTGACTGCTGCGTAAGACATATTAACGGAGATAAAAACAACTACGATGTGGTAGATGAAAAAGTAGAAGATTTTATTACCGCTCAGTGGAGAGAATACGGACAGCTTGACAATAAAGACGATGTGTACAGTGCTGATTTTATGGCAGATTGTTATTCTGCGGGCGTACAGAATGCAGTATTGTGCTCTCATTTTGGAACTGACGATCATCACATTTACGACCAGATTCAGAAAGTTTTGGTACGGGTGATTACAATTGTAATGAATTATGAGGACAAGGAGGACGCAAAATGAAATTCAAAAGTAACGCGAAGTACAAAGGAGAACCCAAAACCGGGAGTATTTTTACATTGCAAGATAATTCTTTAAGAATCGTTATTCACAAATACGTCGGCTGTGGAGATACGCTGTTTCTCAACTGTAGTACATTGGGTATTTACAACTACGATCTCAGAACAGAGGATTTTGAGGAAGCTGTCAGTAAAACAAAAGAAATTATCATGCGTGAAGTTAATAAAATCAGAGAGGATTCATACAGATTCTATTCAGACAACAACATTGAATTTGACAGATATTAAGGAGGACAAAAAATGAGCTACTGTGACGGAACTTGTAAGTATCTGAATAAAAGAAAACACAAATGCGAATTGACAGGAGAAAAACTCACATACATGGAATGGAGTCGTGGAATCGAGTATTCAGTGCATGAACACAGAGGATTCTGTGAGAAAGATAAGGAGGACACAAAATGTTAATCAGAAGTCAGAATAAGGAAGTTTTAGTTGTATTTGAATCTTTACCCGATATCGAAGTTTCAGGTGGAGTAATAAGTACAAGAAGAGATATGGGGTGGTACTGCTTGCTCGGAGAATATTCTACCAAAGCAAAAGCCATGAAAGTACTGGATATGATCCAGGAAGTTTATGTAAATGGACATATTGATTACCAGATGCCAACGGATAGTGAGGTGGTTGTATGAAGTACAGAAAGAAGCCGGTTGTAATTGATGCGGTACAGTGGACTGGTACAAATCATCGAGAAATGTTCGATTTCCTGACGGACTATCAGTGTACAGACCAGTACATGTCGGCAGAAGGTAAGAATTTCTATATTGACCATTGGAAAGTTCCAGGCGGTCTGGTTATTAAGACACTTGAGGGCGAACATCTGGCGAATATTGGTGATTATATCATCCGCGGTGTACACGGTGAATTTTATCCGTGTAAGCCAGATATATTCAGAAAAACTTACGAGGAGGTGGAAGTATGAGCGATAAACGCAAAATATACGATTACATAAAAAAGACAATAAATCCTTACGGAAGACCTTTCGAGGGAACTGCATATGAGTTCGGGCTTAAGCTCATGGATTTCATCGAAAATATAGATGGTGAGAAAGCAAACGGATGGATTCCAGTCAGCGAGAGATTGCCGGAGAAAAATAAAGATGTAATTACAACTGTTAAATATAGTGGTTTTATGGGAATGTACGGAATGTGGTTAAAGACAGCGTTCATTGATGACTATGGCGAATGGAATGGAGAATGTATAGGCGGTGAAGTTATTGCATGGATGTACTTGCCAGAACCATATAAGGAGGACTAAATGGGATATTGCAAATTAGAATGTCCGGACGGTGAAACACAGTGCTGCATCTGCTGCGAGAAGCAAGGCGGTTGCGATAACCGGTGCGACACTATGGATAGATACGAATGTGTAGAAGATTGTGAAGATTATGTTAAGGAGGAAGAGACATGATTACATTCTTATTAGGATTCGCCATTGGAACCATATTTGGAATGGTTGGTCTTGCATGTGTGGCGATCATGTACGACAAGCACCACCCAGACGATTAGAAAGGAGAACGGTATGCTGACAAGGAATAAAAAGCTGAAAGATTACGGTATTCCGGCTGAAGATATTGAAAAACTGAATACGATGCTGAAAGACTTCCCGGCAGAGTACGGATGCCTGCTTTCCAGTGCTGCCTTGTCAGCTTGCCCGAAAAACACAGTGATAGCGGATATGGTTATTGAGAATATATTACACCGGAAAAGTTACAGGAAAATCAGCAGAGAAAGATATATCCCGATGAACCCGAAGGACTTTTATGGATACCGGCGCAAGACCGTCGCTGTACTGTATGAGAGGATGCGGTTATTGGGAGTATGGGAGGAGGAATAAAAAAATGTGTCTTGTATGGTTGGCGATTATATTTATTTGTTGGATTTTAGGTGCAAAAATATCAGATATTAATGTTGCAATGATAGCAATATTCTATATTGGCGATTGTATTTCTGACCTTGCAAAAGCAATTGAGAAGAGGAGTGAAAAATGAAGTTAATTGATTTAATAGCAGCAATTGACGACGATCCTGAAAGCGATATAAAAATTCAGATATGTCACCCTGGAAGAAGCTGGGAGGATTACGATACATTCAATGCCGGTTCAAAGCTGCTGAAACCATTTTACGATTTAGAAATAAGCTGCCTTTCGGCAATAGAAACAGATGTGATCAGAGTTGATTTGAATTTTGACAAGAAAGAAGGCAAAACAGATGAGTAGACTGATTGATGCAGACAAAATAATTGACTCTCTTGGAAATTCGGATATGGATTTTGCAATAGGTGCAGTTATTGACGAACAGCCGACAGTTTTTGATGTGGACAAGGTTGTTGAGCTGATGGAAACAAGAAAGACAAGAGCTGCCGCATTACAGAAAAAATATACATCAGAGTATTTTGAGGGTGAAACTGATGCGTTTGAATTTGCAATCAAAATCGTGAAAGGTGGTGGAGTTGAATGAGTAACGTATCAATTGAAACATTAGAAAAGCTAAAAGACAGCATAGTCGGAAGAAGATATAAACACTTCAAAGGAAGAGCCTATGTTGTCACCGATATCGCAGTACATACAGAATCTGATGAAATTATGGTGATTTACAAGTGCTTTACAGACCCACTTGTAACATGGTGCAGACCATTGGCTATGTTTACGAGTGATGTGGACAGAGAGAAATATCCAAATGTCAAACAGAAAAGAAGATTTGAACCACTTTCTAAGGCACAGGAGGACAACACTATATGAGAGAAATTCTTTTCAAGGCAAAACGGGTTGATAACGGTGAATGGGTTGAGGGATATTATTTTGTATCTGGTGGCGAACATTTTATTTACGCCGAATACATTGAAGGTTTTTGTATGCCAGTGGTTGTAAACGTAAAAATCATTCCAGAAACCATCTGCTGGTTCACAGGGCTTTGCGACAAGAACGGTAATAAAATTTGGGAGAATGATATTATCAAATATCATTTCGGAGAAATCTATGCTCCAATCAAATATGGATGCTATCAAAATTGTTTTGATTCTCAGAAAACAGAGCATGTCGGATTCTATGTAGATTGGCCGGATGGCAAATGCCTTAGAAAAGATTTAGGGTATTGGATTAACATGGTAGGCACTATGCCAGTTGGAAACATTTTCGACAATCCAGAGCTGTTACAGGAGGAATCAGATGAGTAAAGGAAAAGACATTTCCACTATGTTCACAAGAGAAGAAAACAAAAAGAATGGAAGACTTGGATATTATAATGCTACCAGAGAGAAGAAAGATGTTATCAGTCCGGCACAGTATGGAGCATTCTTGCAGAAAAGAGGTAGAAGAAAATGAGTAAATCAGTATTAGTTATGGATACACTAAAATATTGTGCTTCATGTGCTTTACGTAGCGGAATACTTCACCCATTCTGTAGAGTGAATATCAGAGATATTACAGATTTGAGCATTAGACCTGACTGGTGTCCGCTGAAGCCACTGCCGGAGAAGAGCACTACCGAGAATGATATGACGGATTACCAGTGCGGTATGGTCGATGGTCGAAACCAGTGTATTAATGAGATTGTATGAGAGGTAGAGTAGATGAGCAAGAAAGTAAAGTGTTGTGAATGCGATTCTTTTATGGGATGGGCTTTGCCAAGAGGGGTAGATAAAGACAATTACGAATATGCGAAAGAAGTTTTGAAGTTAGCATCTACTACAGGAATATGTGAATATACCATGAAAACCAAGGCAAGGTCGCATGAGCAGTATTGCAGAAAATTTAAAAAAGACAAGTTTTTAGAACGACATAACGATTTTTTTAAAGATGAAATTTTAAAACTTGAAAACATGATCAAGGAATATGAAAAAGAAAATTTTGTGGAAGTAGACGAATCATGGAAAGCTCATTTTATGAGAAGATTTCAAGAGGTGAAGTAGATGGAGAGATTAACAGAATGGGAAAATGGTAGTGTCACATATAACGAAAAACGAGAGATTGAATGTGGTGAATATTGTGATAGCTGCTCACAGGGCGCAGGAAATTGCAAAACAGTAAAGAATATGATTAAAAAGCTTGCCACTTATGAAGACTTAGAAGAACAGGGCTTGCTTGTGAGGTTGCCAGTTGCGACAGGAACTAATGTGTATGTAGTAGGATCATTTCTTGATTGTATTTATGATTATGAGCATTGTAAAGCTACTCAAAAATGGAAATGTGAAGAATATGTTCAATGCGAGTATGAAAAGAAGAAATATTATGTAAAAGAAATTAAGTTTACTTCAATTATGAAGGATTCTATAGGAAAATCTGTTTTCCTCACTCGTGAAGAAGCTGAGAAGAAGTTGGAGGAACTCAAAAATGAAATTTAATTTTAAGGAGGCGCAAAATGGGAAGAAACATTTATTTTACGGATAGAGAATTAAGCATGGTAAGAGACTATGTGTTTGAAGCAACTGATATTTTAGGAAATGCTTCTGATACAGCAGAACAAGTGGACGAAGACATGGAGAATGGTCTTGGCTCTGCTTTGCGAAAATTATACAAAGGCTGTATTGGAGAATCAAAATACGCAAAGTATAAAACAAAACGAGGATAAAAATATTTTTAATCCGATAGAGAATAAGTTGGAGGAGATGAAGAATGGCTGAATATGTTAAAAAGTCAGATGTAATAAAAATCATGGAAAATAATTCTCACATGATAGAGGTATTTGGAGTTAAAAAGAAAATGATTGACGGATTCGCAATGTGTTGCGATTTCGCAGATCTGGAAACTGTCGATATTGATGAGGACGATTTGGAAAAACAGATTCCAAGGAAGCCAATTGATAAAACAAAACCGGATGATACCGCAAGCCTTGCTTATGAAAATTGTAATATTGTTGTTTGTCCAACCTGCGGCAGACGGTTGAAGCTGAAATCAAAAGGGAAATATTGCGATAAGTGTGGACAGAAATTAGATTGGAGAGAAGAGGAATAGATAAATGGCTCAGAAGCGAATGTTTACAATGAAAATCGTTGACAGTGATGCGTTCCTGGAGATGCCGTTATCAACTCAGTGCTTATATTTTCATTTGAATATGAGGGCTGACGATGATGGATTCATTGGAAATCCAAAAAGGATAATGAAAATCACAGGAGCAAGTGAAGATGACCTGCGATTATTGATTGCAAAAAGGTTTGTTCTTACGTTTGAGGACGGCGTGATTGTAATTAAGCATTGGAGAATGCACAACACTTTGTCAAGAGATCGGTATGCTGAAACATCATATACTGACGAAAAGAAAATGCTGCTTTTAAAGGACAATGGTAGTTACTCTTTGACGGGCGGAAATCCGATTGATGATACTCGGCTAATAGAACGATCAGGACGGCAGACGCAACAAAGACGCAACAAAGACGCAACAAAGACGCTCTCAGATATAGATAAAGGTTTAGATATAGATATAGAATTAGATAGAGATAAAGAAAAAGATAATAATTTAATAGTATCTAAAGATACTATTCGTCAGACAGATGTCCGACGTGTTATTGAGGAATGGAACAAATTACAGGATGTTGGCATTGCTCCTATCAGGGATATCAAACCAGCATCAAAAAGATGCCAGATGCTCAAAGGACGAATAAGAGAGTATGGCATGAACGATCTCTTAAAGGCTATGGACAACATTCGCCACAGCGATTTTCTGAGAGGCGAAAACAAAAATGGATGGATGATTACTTTTGACTGGTTTGTAAAACCAAATAATTTCTTAAAGGTTTTGGAGGGTAACTACAATGGGGACAGGAAACATGGATCTGGTGCAAAAACTCAGAGAAAAGTCGAACCACTTATCCCGTTCGGAACACTCGGTGATGATGGAGGATCAGACACATTGCCGTTTATGTGATGATTCCGGATGGGTATGGAGCCGTGATCAATACGGAGTTCCGTACTGTCAGGAGTGCTCCTGCGGTATCCGCCAAAAAATGATTCATAGAAATCAGCTTAAGTTCGCAGAAATTCCAGATATCTACAAGGGCGCAATGTTTAATAATTTCAGATCGGCAGTATATCAGCTGCCGGAGAGCCAGGAAACAATAAGGCAGGCTGCGAAAGCTGTTCACTACTGGATAGAAAATATCGGCGATATGCAAAAGCAGGGAATTGGACTATATTTTTACTCTAGCACAAAAGGTTCCGGAAAAACCCGAATGGTATGCAGCCTGGCGAATGAACTGATTGAAAAGCATCAGAAACAGGTAAAATTTTCAACGTCTATGAAAATCCTTGACGAGATCAAGTCCACATGGGGAAAAAGATACAGTCCGGATAAAACGGAAGAACAGTTGATTGATGAACTTGCCAGAGCAGATATTCTAATCATTGATGATTTCGGCACAGAAACCGAAAAGGACTGGGTAAATGAAAAATATTATGAAATTATCGACGGACGCTATACAAGCCGAAAAATAACGATTTTCACAAGTAATTACTGTATTTCTCGACTAAATTATGATGAGCGTATCACCAACCGGATTCTGGAGCGGTCGCTTGAGATCCCGTTTCCAGAAGAATCTGTCCGGGAGCACATAGCGGAAACGATGAAGCAGCAAATGATAGCAGGTATCATGGGAGGTGGAAAATGAACAGTGCGGTGTTAAAAAGAAAATTCACAGGGAAACCGGTAACTATGCCTTATTCAGCTGCAAAGATTGAAAGAATGCAGCGGATGTTTGATGAGTCCAGAGAAAAAGTTCTGGCAGCTAGAAATGAAGAGATTGAAAAAGCATACCAGAAAGGCAAGGAAGACGGGATCAGTAAAACCGTGAGCGCATTGAACGGAGTTGTGGAAAATGCAAGGGCGGAAGAACGTGAGAAAAGTTATAAAGACGGATGTGAAAAAGGTTTTGAAGATGGTCAAAACTGGGCTAACATCGAGAACAGCATAACTTTTCTTTTGGCATTACACGATACATATGAATTTGGTCCAGAAGAAATAATGACAGTTGTCAGAAAAGGAAATGAATATATTCACCAGGCTAACAAAGGAAATCCGACTATTGGTCAATTGGCACGCAGGCTTAATGAACAATGCAAAATACAATTAGATAAAGACGACGTGGAACTTTTGAGAAAATTCAGCGTATTTGAAGAGGGTGACCCATATGATTAAGATAAGCGCAATGTACAAAGATTCCGGCGGAACAAATCCGTATCACCGATGTGAGGAATGTCTGCGGTACCGGTCTGGAAAACATCCGAGGTGCCTGAACTACAATGGAGATGTGGATTGGAAACCAAACTACATTGCTTGCAAATTTTTCACAGATGAAAAGGAAGATGAAATCAAAGGACAAATGGATATATTTGATTTTCTGTAAAACAAAGTAATTGATTGACTAAAAGACGCTAGAATCCATTTTGTATAAGTTTGCATAGAAATATATACCTAAAATATTTTAAAAGGATTTTGAAGCTTTTTGTCAAAGAAAGGAGTGTGACATGAACAAAGCGTTATTACTGGCGTTGAACGAACACATATACCTTCAGGGACTAATCAGCAAAGAAATGAAAGAAAAAATTGATATTGAGATTCTTTCTGGGAATTAATTCAAAACTATTGAGCGGAGATGAGATAGAAGTTATAATAATCTTATCTCTGCTCTTCCAAACAGAAGGGAGAACGGGGCATGAACGTTTATCGAACTAGAGAAATACTGAAAACTTGCAGCATTTTTGATTTAAAATTAAAAGTGGCTTTTTACGCAAGGGTAAGTACAGAATCAGAAGACCAACAAGTTTCTATACATCACCAGGATGAATACTACAGAAACTTCATTGCCAAAAATAAAAACTGGGCATTTGTTGGCGCGTACATTGACAATGGAATATCGGGAATAAGAACTGAGAAAAGGGACGAATTTCAACGCATGATGGCAGATGCAAAAACTGGGAAGATCGATATGATTGTAACGAAAGAAATTACCAGATTTGCGAGAAATACGTTAGATAGTATAAGATATACAAGGGAATTGCTAATGTATGGTGTATGTGTATGGTTTCAAAACGACAACATCAATACGATTGACGAAGATAGCGAATTAAGACTTACCATAATGTCCGGAATTGCCCAAGATGAATCAAGAAAACTCTCCAATCGAATAAAATTCGGACATGCACAGTCGATAAAAAACGGCGTAGTCCTCGGCGCCCGAATATACGGATACATCAAAAAAGACGGAAAACTCACAGTTGATCCTAAAACAGCCCCAATGGTAAAAGAAATATTTGAAAAGTATTCTACAGGAGAATGGTCTACATCCACTATTGAGAAATACCTGTACAAAAAAGGGTATCGAAATTACAAAGGCGGAAAACTCAGCCGAGACAACATCAAAAAAATAATCAAGAATCCAAAATATAAAGGCTATTATTGTGGAGGCAAAGTGAAAGTAGTCGATATGTTCACTAAAAAGCAAGAGTTTTTGCCAGAGGATGAATGGACAATGTACAAAGACGATGGGAACCATGTTCCACAGATTGTAGATGAATCTGTATGGAATAAGGCAAATGTTATTATGCAAACACGAAGTGACGCGATCAAATCCCATAGAACATCATTTAAGCAAAACAACTTGTTCACCGGATATATCTTTTGCGGTAACGATGGAGCGCCATATTGGATGAAACAGCACACTATAAGAGGGCGCGAAGATGCAAGATGGGTATGCAGCTATCGCATAAAAAACGGAGCACAAAGTTGCAACTCTTTTGGAGTACGTGAGAAAGAGTTAAGAGTAATGCTTGCAGATCTTATCAATAAATCCGGGGATATTCAAGCAGCCATTGAAAAATATATAAGTTTGGTCGAAAAAAACATAGACTTCAGCGACGATTGGGCTGAGATAAGCCGACTTAAAAACATGGTCCTTCAGTTGAAAAAAAAGAAGGAAAAGCTTCTTGATCTTAACCTTGATGGAATCATAACAAACTCTGAATATCTTGATAAAAGTAAAAAATTCAAGGATGAGATTCAAAATATAAATAATAAACTTTCCGAATTGGAATCAAAAGAAGAAGCCAATAAAGATTCTCATTTGAAATTAAAAGAAATCGGAAAGATATTAAACGATTTGCAAGGAATTGGACCGGAAGATATTACCAAGACTGTTCTGGGAGAATTTTTGGACAAAATAGTAATAAATCCAAAGCATCCGCAGGAGTGCGAAATTTTGTTCTTTTTAAAGACCGGAGATGTAAAAAAAAAGTCAATAATCGAGCGGGATAAACAGAGTTGTTCTGAATACTTTTTTTTAAATAAGTTCTCAGAACGACACGCCGTATTTTACAGGAAAATCAACTATGTGGATGGATGCGAAAAGGAATTTAACTACACTTACGCATTTGCAATCTAAATAATATACAAAAGATGAACGGAAGAGCAGAGATACATTTTTTTGACATTTAATTAAATATCTGGTAGTATGGAAACATACTAATGATGACATCGGTTCCAATTCCCGGAACAGGATGTCTTTTTGTGTTTTTAAGGGGTGATAACCATGAATCATACCGCATATGACGTAATGAGAGAATATATGATCGAGGGAGCAGAGCTGGACGGACCATACCAGTTCCCCATGATGCCACGGTATACTGGCAGACCTGGAACGGATACTGTCGACTTCAAAGACAGCTTTGACCGGCGGATAAAGAACCATAGGGACTTGACCGTCAATTTCTATATCCATGACAACGAATTTGAGAAAATCTGGAATTGTCCGGATAAATATATTGAGCATCTAAAATGCTTCAACAGTGTGATCGCACCGGATTTCAGCATGGCAGTCGGAGAAGGCGGTATGCCATTTGCAATGAACATCTGGCAGAAGTACCGCAACCATGCGATAGCACATTATCTGCATATGAACGGAATCCGCGTGATTCCAAACGTGAACATACCGCCGGAATACTGCTATGATTGGATTTTTGACGGAATACCGAAGAAAAGCGCGGTAGCTTGCTGCACCAATGGGCGAGTGAAGTCAAAAGCATCACGACTGGAATTTTGCAAGGGATTTCAAGAGATGGTTCAGAGATTGGAACCACTGAGAGTTATCATCGTCGGACGGATGCCACAAGAGCTGCAAACAGATATAGAAATTATCAACTTCAAGAGCAGAAACCAAAAGATTAAGGACAGGGAGGGAAAATATGGGATTCTCAACTGAGCGATCAGCGCACAACAAAGTACGTAGAAAGAAAGACAAGACGGAACAGAAGGTGAAAGTCCGGAAACAACGGACCACATATAAAACGAAGAATACGGCTAGGAGAAAATCCGAGGGATTAAATAAATTAAATTGATTCGTGATTTTTCACAGCCCCTCGGAAGATGCTATGGATTAATATATACAGGATAAATAAAGTGGAAATCCAGAAATAAAGATTATTTTCCAGCAGCTCTTTTTTTGACCGTTTTTCGGCCTTTTTCTGTGTCTGAATATTGCAAATATTCAAGAACCGCCAGAAATATTGTTCGTTTCATAACCAGTATGACCAATTCTGTAAAAGGCTACGGACCACCTGCGGACCAGTGCCGGGGATTTTCCAAGTGCCAATAACTGACGTCCTAAATACACCCACAACGCCCGCAAAACCGATAAGGCTATAGTTCTTCGGACGGAATATAAACGGCCGTTAAAAAGCCGAATAGGGCGGTTGTACAGCGTGAGCAAAATAGAACATACATTTGCCACTGTTTGGACACTGCGTCCCGGATCGGTGCCAGTTGCACAGAAGTACGACAAAAAGAGCCAGAAACGGCTATATATAATCATAATATCACCATACCGGGATTCCGTCAACCGTGAGTATTGATTGATAAAAACGTGCAAAAACGGCTTGAAAATCAGGCAATGATAAAATATCAATGAACGTCAAAGAGACGAAAAACGGCGAAAAAAGCAAATCAACAACCGCATTTCCGGACAAACAAAAATGTTAAGTTGCCAAGGCACACGGCTTGTAGATAGATTCCACAAGCCTGATCCGCACCCCAGGCCGTGAACCTGGCGCCGGGCTGGATACCGGAAGAGCAGCAGAAAAAGAGCAGCGTTTTCACTGCTCTAAAAAATTAGCATTAACTGACCGGGGCAAGTCCCGGAAAAACTCCGAAAAACCGGCGTCAGTGGTGCTATACTGTCTGTCAGAAGTCGGGATGATCTGCCCGGCTTTCAGCTCCATGCAAGACAGCTGTAAAAATCCGTCTTGCTTTGTCGACCTGTGCAGGGCGTACCGCATGACGGACACGGCACCAGACTGGCAGCGAACCGGCGACAAGTCGTACCAGATCAGCGGGACAGCACCGGAAGCAACCGCAAGAAAAACCTTTGCCGCTTCCTGGCGTGCTGCATCCTCTATCTTTTCGACTTCTGAAAAATCACCGCTTTTTATAGCGGTGATGGTTTGTTTTTGCGTGGGTTTTCTAATTTTCATTATAATGTTCTCCTTTTGTTCTCTCCTGGTAAAATGCAATTAATGTTATTTCTATCGGTTCTTTACTGGAAAAGTAACGAAAATTTCTAAATTTATTGAAATCATGTTCTAAGTGGTTTTCTTCGATATAGTTTATTATTTGCATTAAGTTCATTTTTTTTCTTTCTTCCCTGTACCCATGGGAGCCGGGTTTTTATTAGATGCCGAAAAAGTATTGACTATTTAAGGAAAAAATGATATATTGTGATAGCTGGATGCTATTCGAATTTTTCGAATGCATTTTCTGGAGCGGTCTAACGTGCGTTGTTAGATCGCTTTTTTATCGGTCCATCAATTTAACTTGACTTTTCCAGCTGCATGATGTATTATGATTGTATCAGCTAGCAACAGTTGCTGGTTCTTAACGTACCATGATTCCGTTGAGAGTCGCCACAGTCTACGGTGTGGTGTTGAGTTGAAAAGCATGTTTATAAGGATATGAAAAAAGGCTATTATATTTTTTGTAATGGTCTTTTTTTTATTGACTTTTTCCTGTAATCGTGCTATATTATTAATCAGTAACACATGTGTTACTTTTCAACGGGCCACGATTCCGTTGGAAGTCGTTCCGATCAATGGCGAAACGTTGAGTTGAAAAATATTGTTATATATTTGCTAAAATGCAAAAAGCGGGAAGGCGTGACAGATGTCACGCCTTTTCACTGTTTTCTATAATCTCTCGGTACATTCTTGCGCCGCCGTCCCATTCACTCCTGCCGTTCAAATACTCTTCGGCGGTTTCTTCGCGAACTTCTCCGGAATTTGCGAAAAGTGCAATTTTCCCGGTGCTTTTCTGCACAACCTCGGTTGCTGATAGTGTGCAAAAAGGCTCACAGCTTTCGCGGAAATTCTCCGCGCGGTCCATCAGCTCTATCATTTTTTTAGCTGCGGGATTGAAAACGCTTTCAAATCCTCGTCGGTAAGTACGTTTTTCACGTACCACTGAATATTTTTTACCGCTTCTGATTTTTTTAATAACAATTCCTCTTTTCTCATGTTTTTTTCCTCCATTTTTGATTTATTTTATTATACCATTTTTTTGGCTGGTATTAAAGGGCCGCCGGGGAAATGCTCCCCGGTACGCTTACTGGTCTAATTCCTTTTTGTGAACTCTATTTCCGTGTAATTTTCTCCGGTTACCTCATTTGCAAATGCCAGGATTCCGGCTATTGTAAAATCGAAGCGGGTAAAATCAAAACCTCTTTGCGAAAGTCTGTATTCGTAGGAACGCCCGCAACCTTCAACGTCGTAATATGTGCCGTCGACGTGTAAGGCGTTAGGCTGTACCACTGGACAACCTTTTTTGCTTGCGTCGCGTCTTTGGTAGCTTCCAAAATCCGCGATAACATGCAGACCGTCCAGCGTGTCAAATTCTGCGCGAACTCTGCAATTTGGAACGTCTGAGCCGTTTCTGTAGCCTGTTCCTGTGCATCCGTATTCTACTAATACTAATTTTCCCATAATTTCCCTTTCTGGTCTGCCATCATCAGCACCGGGAGACCGTCCCGCGGTGGACGCCCCTAAAATCTGAGGCGTTTCGGCTTATGCTTCTATTGTTCGCCCGCGGCCGTCCATAAATACCTCCCCGGCGGGCCACTGGCAAAGCTTTGCCCGTCCCTCTTTTACAACACGCTCATTATAGCGCCCGGCGTGCTGAAGTGCTTTGTATGTGATTGTTTTAGCGGTTTTGTTCGTGATTTCGAATGTTAAACCGCTTTCATAGTATCTTTTTCCGATTTCAAATTTTTTCATATCCTTTTACCTCTTTTCATATTTTTTGAAATCCGGCGGTTGCGTTGGGGCTACGGCTTGACCGCCGCCGGAAAGGTTAGAACTTGCTCGGTTTTTCGTACCGGATAACCGGAACTACTTCACCGGATTCCAAAATCTGCAAGCCATTGTACATTGGGCCGTTAAGCCCCCGGAGCTTCGGCTGCCATTGCAGTTCTTCCCGGGTCTCTGGGCTGTAATACGTCCCGTAAATCAAGGCCCGCATTTCTTCCAGCGTCTTGATCTCTTCGGGGAGATCGTAAACACATTTTCCGACTGTTGATGTTCCAATTATCATACTGTTTTCCTCCTTATGACTACTGACATAGCAGCTAATAACATTTCGTGGACTTTGCTTTCCTCTCTGAATGTGTATTTATCTTTGCCTGTCGCTTTCATCCAGATGATTGAATAAAAGCAATTGATACTTGATAAAGCTTTAAGGATAGTGTCTTTCATTTTATTCCCTCTCTTTCTCCCGACTTTGCGTCCGGGGTGAATGTTTTTTTTGTTTTCCTTTGATGGTTATATAATAGCATAGTTTAATAATAGTGTCAATAGCATAGTTTAATAAAAAGCATATTTTTTTGCTTCATATATTTTATATTCCTTATGATAGGAAAAGAAAAAAAAACGATGGCAAAACGTTAGTATATAATTGACGCATAGTTTAATAAGTGCTATAATATAAGAAAAATAATATTGGAGGGTTTCATATATGGCATTTAAAGATAGAGAAAAAGAACTTTCTTATATAGCACAGTACCAGAAAGACAAATATGATCGCATTACTGTGATGGCGCCAAAGGGAACGAAAGAAGACGTCAAAAGAGCAGCCGAATTAAAAGGCGTAAAGATGTCGGCGTTTGTCCTGGACTGTGTTTTAAAAGAGTTGGAAAGAATGAAAAAATAATAGAATAGTTTAATAAAATGCTTGACGCATAGTTTAATAAATGTTATACTGTAACCATAGAAAGGAAGTGGTTACATTGGAAAACAAGCAATTCAGAATCAGCAAAGAGTCTAATTATCCGGGCGTTTATATAATTTTAAATTTAAAAAATTATAAACGTTATATCGGATCAAGTAGAAACATTTTAAAGAGATTAACTGAGCATGAAATAGCACTAAGAAAGCGAAGACATCATGTGAAGGAACTACAAAAAGATTATGACACAGGTTGCAAATTTATAGCGTACCCTTTAACAGAAGTTTATTTGTTAAAACGAAAATATTTTGTTGATAGGAATTTAAGATATTACGAAAAAGAGGCAATAAAAATTTTTGATTCAACAAACCCAGAGAGGGGATATAATACAATTTTATCATGCGAAAATCAAAGCGAAGAATTTTCAAATATTTATTGGAAAAATGTAGCTCTTGAGTGTTTCATTGATGTAAAAGAACAACGAAATTGTAATAAATGCAGCGTTAAAGAAAAAAACAAACAGGTAAAAGAATTTATAAAAAAAATGTTAAAAGAAGATAAAACATTGTAACAGTTAAAGAAGACAAGCACACAGCCCCAGGGCGGGGTGGACAGGAGGGAAAAATGAGTGAAAAATATAACAAAATTGAGAATTTAGAAAACCGGTTCAACTGGTTAAGAAAAAAGAAACAAGACGTGGTTTACAGAATCACAGAGAGCCCGTCTTGGTATAACATCCGGATCGAATACGACGGGGACGGCGAACAGGTCGCCTATTATCGGACCGGTGACTGGTCTGAGATAGTGAGTTTTTGTGAAACTCATTGCAATCCGGGATATGATTATCTGCTTGGGCTTGGATGTACCGACCAGGAGCTTGTAGAAGCGACGGAAAGATATATCCACAGTCTGGGGAAAAGGACCAGATACGAATAGAGGGATGCACGGAAAACGCCCCTCAAATTGAGGGGTTTAAGAAAAACCAGTGGAAACTGGTAGAAAGATAAGGAGGGTAAGAAATGCAGGAAATTTACAGGAGTTTTGAAGGGAAGTTAAATGTTGATTGTCAGGACGGATATATTATCCTCGAGTTGAAAGAAAGATACCAGATTGAATGGTTGAGTGTCTGGGGGAAAACGCAGAAAATACGAGTAAAAAAAGATCTGCTTCCGGTGAAAGATTTCGGAAACGAGAAAAGAATATCAGAACTTTTTATGGATATCGAACACGGATGTCTCGAAGGGTGTTCATATCAGTATAGAGGTACATGGTACAGTTATGAAAAAATACTGGAGATTCAAAGGAAAAACCAAAGTAACAACTGGCAGGCGTATGTATAAAACAAACGATTAAACAAGGGAGCAAGAAGATAATTACAAACAATCCGAAATATTTGGATGCAAAAAAGCCCTTGGATAATCTCCAGGGGCTTAAACTCTTTTCTTGTGGCGGCTAACGAGGGGAGAACGGGCTCGCCGCCGAAGTCCGTTAAATTATTCATAGCACACAAACGTTTGCTTTGTCAAGAAAAATATTTTTAGCTTTTGGCTTGACAGCTTTTTATAAAATGTGCTATCGTGTCACTAACGAGGAACTCAGGAGGGGCGAGCTAATCGAAAATTAATAAAAATCATTAAGCCAGGTAACCGGATCAGACGCCGGAAGCCTGGCTTTTTCTGTGCCAAAACGCCCCTATAATTATATTATATATATAATCCCCTATTAATTAACTCTATACAGTGCTGTATTATAAAATCTTTTAAGCCCCTCCTAGATTCTGAGTTTATTAATATATGCCTAAATACACTATATTATAATACATATAGCTCTATAACGCTGTATATTGAGTTATAACGGATTATTTTATTAATAGGTCTTTTATTATACCTTGAGCAATAAAAATAAATTTATGCTTGCATTAATGGCTTATATGTGCTATTGTAATTGACAGATAAGCAAATACATTTATGATTTTTAAAACAAAGGACGATAAAAACTGAAAAGCATTTACGGGAACTTCCGGCGCTGGTTATAGCTGCTGGGCGTGTTTTTCGATTGCTGACCGGTTTGTTATCGTCCTTTTTATTTTACTAAATTAACAGATTAACGTTGTAAAGTGAGGTGATACAGTGAAAGACAATACTATCAAAACAGAAAAGGAAACAGAAATATATTTGAGTAATATTAATATATATGCTGATGAGTATATTAATACAGTGTTATGTGTATCACCTGATAGTGAGAATTACAGAAAAGAAGTAGCTGATAGTTTTGTTGATATGATTTTTTATATTTCTGATCACATACAAAAACCTAGTAATGACGATATAGAATTATTAGATCATATGTTTAGTGTGTTTGTAAGGTTGTGCAGTAAGTATCATGTACTACCAACTCTGGAAGTGTTTAGTTTTCTAGTAGGGATTAACCGCTCAACGTTTAGCGATTGGATGCGCGGGGACTATAGAACCGCCACAGCGCATAGCAACACGGTGAAAAAATGGTTCGATATTTGCAAAAACTGCACGCTTAATAGATTGCATAACCAGCCCGGAACAAATGCAAACCTGATCTTCGTTGCAAAAGCTGCATACGGCATGGCAGAGACAGCACCAGTCCAGGCGGATCATGTGAAAGGCATCCCGCAACAGTCAGCGCAGCAGATCGCGGACAAGTACAAGGACGCGCTGGAGCTTCCGGAGATGGAACGGCCGGAGCTGTGAATACATGTGCAACAGAAAGCACAATATATTGTGCGCAATAAGACAGGATCACAATATATAGTTTGGTATAATGTATAAATAGGGTACACTTAAAATGAACAGCAAACATTGCATGAAAAGTTGTGCAATATGACGAATAAAAAGCGGCGTTGACATCCTCTGACCACTGCCGCAGGCCGAACAACAACAGCGTGATCCGGTGCAGCGGGTCCCATGGGGCGGTGGGCTGACCGGATAGCGTACGGATGAGACGGGGACCCCCTTGGAGGGAAAGCCGCCAGGAGCCGGGTGACCCCCCAAAGCAAATAAAACAACAAAAAGGCCCTTTTCGCATGGCAGAGATAGTGATTGCAACACGACAAGCCGTAAGCCTTAACGGTTTCTCTGCCAACACAAAATAAGGCAATACCAAGAAAGGCAGGTATGAGAATGAATGAAATGATGCAGAATTTGGTAATAAGAATTGAAATGATACTAGTGATCATGCACAGTAAAAGATTGTGATTGACGAATCGGGCGCAGCTCCTGATTTCTCCGCTACGGAGAGTTTAAATATGAGCAGAATAAACTTTAGCTGCAATTTCATCCCAGACAGGGAAGGGCAATAAAAAAAAAGAACCATTACGGTTCCCTTTTGAGATCATCAGTGGTCAGTTTGATTGACACATCTGGTTTTGGCTCAATTATCAATTGACATTCCAGAAAATCAAGAATCTGAATTAGTTCATCTGCGGATATGCTTCCCCTTGAAAATTTATTTGCAAGTGATTGCGGGAGCATCCCAAGGTGCTGAGCTAATTGAACACTGGTTACTTTTTTCATCTTCATTATTTGCTTTATCTTATCAGAAACCATATAAATACCTCCTATTGACATTATCATAATCAAAAACGTTTCAATAGTCAATAAAAAATACTCATAAATGTGTATGAACTACTTGCAAACATAATCAATTAGATGTATAATTAACTCATAAATAAACAGGAGTGATTATATATGAAGATAGGATATGCGAGAGTATCAACAGTAGAACAGAACGAAGCGAGACAGATGGAAGCATTGAGAGAAGAAGGCGTTGATAAAATTTATATGGACAAGAAGTCCGGAAAGGATTTCAACCGTCCTGAATATCAGAAGATGATCGCTTCCCTTCAAAAAGGTGACGTACTGGTGATCCATTCCATTGATCGACTTGGAAGGAATTACGAAGAAATTATAGCTGAGTGGAGAAAAATTACAAAAGAGATTGAAGCAGATATCGTTGTCCAGGACATGCCATTACTTAACACCACGCAAAACAAAGATTTAACCGGAACTCTGATTGCTGATATCGTATTGCAGCTTCTTTCATATGTAGCTCAGAGAGAACGTGAAAATATTCGCCAGAGACAGAAAGAAGGAATTGCGATTGCGAAAGCTCAGGGAAAATATAAAGGACGAGCAAAAAAAGAGGTAGACAAAGAACTCTTTGAGAAAACAAAGCAAAGATGGCAGGCTGGGGAAATTACCAAAGTTCAGTTTGCCGAAATTGTGGGAGTGTCAAGAGGAACACTATATAAAATGTTGGGAGGGGAACAGTAATGATAGACTTTACAAATAAGTGTGTTATCACAGAAAGCGATGTTGAATCAGCGAAGCTTCTTAAGATGGCAATTTCTCAAGGTTTTGCGCTTCCGAAAGGCGAAAAAGTAATGGAATCATGCAGATTTTTCCGCTTTATCGGAAGTCCGTATAAAAGCGTGATTGCGCTGTCAGCAGTAACACAGGAAATGTATGATCGAGCTATATTGTACTCACATTTATTCGGGAATGAGCTGGAAGAACTAATGAAAATTTCTGATCTGGCTGCCAGGTGGTGCCGTACATATGGATACAATCATCTCAGTGTATACGCTAATGAAGAAACTGACATATACACTGGGCGCGGGATTGCCAAAAACAAAGATGGTGCGGTGCAAGATGTGAAAATCAAATTAAATAAGCCACGTAAAATAACGGTAGCTGAGCTTGAAGAAAAATTAGGCTATCCGGTAGAAATAGTAAGTTAAGGATACTGCTTATGAAAAAGAGTAATATTCAAAGCGAATCCATCCGTATCCGGTTGCCGTACCAGTTGGAACAAAGACTTATAGCTGAAAAGAACCGAACCGGCAAAAGTGTGTCACAGATCACCCGTGAAGCCTTGACACAGTATTTTCGGAAAAGGTAGGTAAAAGATGATACTTGAAAAAATTTTTAAAAATAAAAAAGGGCTTTCTGGAAAACTGGAGACACATCCGCTTGAAAAACCTTTGCTACACGACAAAGCGTACGAATATCATCACAAGAAAGCTGTTCTGGAAGATGGAAGACTGTACGATACGGAATCGGCGAAAAAGGTTTTTACGGACGAAGCAAGTTTAGAATATATCGCACTCGGAAGAATGAAATATAGAGCTTATTTCATAACACATTACGGGAATTGGTTTTCTGCTGAAGAAGAAGTTGAGACTGAAAGTGGAATCACTGATGTTGGTGAATACCGTATACAGACTTCAAAAACGATCTTCATATACAGCAATCTTCATATAGAACAAGAAGCCACAGTTAAAGACCTAATCGGTAAAAACGATTATGAATTATACAAGAAATATTTCGGGGAGGTAGAAGAAGCATGAATAAAGAAAAAGGAATCTATGAGTTGTTACCGTCAGAACCAGTTGACGTAGCAGCTATGCTGATAAAAGCAACGGTTGTTACAGACGCACCGGTATTCACACTGTCCCCGATGCTTAAAGGTAAATTGGTTGCGATCCCGAAATACGACCCGGTTCAGCTTCAGGAAATCGCAGAGCACCTTCTGGTGTACTGTAACGCACAGGAAAGGGGATACGAAAATGTCTGTTGTGAAGATTGTAAATCCGAATCCGTATGACTGGAGAGGGACACAGTACTTTATTGACGGACATAAAGTACCGAGGGTAAAATCGGTTGATTTTCATGTTGCGGTCGATGAAGTACCGACGTTTAACTTTGAAATGGTGGGAGTACCGGATATTGAAATGGAATGTCTGGCACAGATTAGTGTTAGTTCTCAATCAATTACTGATGCAATTTCAGTTTTAAGACACGAACTGCTTCAACGTGGAGAAATATACCAAGGCTTCAAATCAAGCCTGAAATCGGCTCTGGAAATCTATTCTATATGTGGGCTTCCATTTGAGCCTGAAGAAGAGACAGCAGAGAAGATTCTTGATTTCATGATTGGAGAAGAACGATGAGAACGATATTTACGATAATCGCACTTGCTATCAATGTTCTGATGTTTGTTTCAGCGAGTTCCGAAATCGTGACAAATAACAGTAAAGACAAATGGGAATCTGCCGCGTGTTCGATGATTCTTATTGGAACCGGAATAAGCGTGATTTTATTTTTGACATCCCTGTGAGGTGGAATGAATGTTACTGGCATTTCCAATGGTTTTGCTTCCGCTGATATTGGTAGAGCGGATCAAAATAATAAAAGAAAAGGTACAGCCCTCGCCGCATGATCTTGGAGGAAGATTCAATGCGGACAGGACGAGGCACGAAATCCCTAGATAGCCTGTATCGGTACGGACTTATAGTAATAAGAATAGATATCCAAATCTAAAATTTCCTCCAAATGAGTTACGACTGATGCAGGCGTTCCAGGAAAAACATAAATATATCAGTGGTGTTTTTGAAGTATATCACATGCGGCAGGGTTGATCGACTGCCGCAACATAGCGCATTGGCGAAGTGGCAACGCATCGGACTTTGACTCCGCTATTCGTGGGTTCGAATCCCACATGCGCCGCTCTGCATCGGATTTCGCCTTTCCTCTGATGCAGGTTGGATTTTCTTTTTCCCTTTGCCACCTATCGCAACGGCGATGATTAAAGGAACAGTCAAATGTTCCGGGTGGCTTTGCCTTAGTTGGCAAGATTAATTTCTTCTATGGTTTACCTTTGTTGCAGCTGGTGGTCAAGAACTGCAACAGTAGTAAAAAGACAGATATCGCAGCGACCCTGTATCTTTTTGCTACTCAGGAAACTTAGCTCAGTTGGTTAGAGCAACCGGCTCATAACCGGTCGGTCCTGGGTTCGAATCCCAGAGCTTCCATTTCTCCCAAAGCTATCCATCCGTTTTATGGATAGAAAAAACTGCCGAATGTGTGTATGTGGGTTGTTTTTCAGAAGGTACGTAACGGCGTAGCCGGAGTGAAAAGACAACTTCCCGTTCGGTTCTGTCTCTGAGTTGAATATGTCGCCAATGAGTGCACGCTGACGACAGGGAGTTTTCAAGAGGCATTTCAGAAATAATCCTCCGAAACAACTCCGTGGGACTGGCACGGATGAAAACAGTCTAGTGGAAAGCATAACACGATAAACCTATTGCTAACCCGGTACAATCCGGGTTAAGGCAGGATGGAGAAGTGGAATCTCACAAGGCTCATATCCTTGAGAACGGCGGTTCAAATCCGTCTCCTGCAATTAATTCGTTCGTTCTATACTGTCAGTGCACAGGCGGTCTATGGTTCAAGCGGATTAAACCCATGGGAAAAGGTTGATGTTTATCCTGGTAACTGCTGGACAGTACGAAAAACATTATCATATGTTGTGCAAATGGAAATCATCTCATTCATTTACCGAGGTGATCAGCCGTGGTAAGCGGCATGGAATGTAGCTCAGTGGTAGAGTACACTACAAAAGCGGTGAGGTCGCAGGTTCGATTCCTGCCATTCCGTTTCCGGTAAATTGCCATTACCGGAAAGCATTTCCAAAATGCTCAAATTTACCTTCTGATTGGTTCCGGTGGTTCACGTTGGGTGACAATGCGTGGTTCAAGTCCACCCACCGGATTTTTTTATTTTATAGAAAAAGGTTACTTGGTGATAGCTTTGAATGTTGGGAGGGAGTAAAGAATGAAAATTCATGAAATGATATGTTTGAGAAATACATACGGCGGAGAAACAACTCTTGATGAACTTGTAAACCGAATACAAGGAAATAAAATTCACAGATGCCCGAAGTGTGGTGGAAGTGGAACTATTGTCAAAAGAGTAAATCGTGCACAATACTGGGAGTGTTGCGATGATTACAAAGAAGTAGAAGTCACTTGCGACTTATGCAACGGTGAAGGATACACTGAGAAAAGATATGAGCCTAGAATGGTGCAGGATGGATGGAAATGCGAATAGCAGGTAAAGAAATCAAAGACGAATGTTCCCATTGCGGAAATATCCTTGAATGCGAATTGTTCCGTCAGGGGCATGGAATAAAACAGGAACGTGAGAACATAGCAAAGATGATCAAGTGCCAGATGAAGCACAGGGAGGAAAGGCAGTATAATTGAAGGGGGAGATTTCCATGTTTAATAAATTTTTTAATCTATACATAAGATACAAGACCAAAAATCTCAAAGCAATTCCGTTGTTCGTAATGACATTTGACTGGAAGAAATTCCAGAAATACGGTGAAAAAGATAGTTGCACACTATACTCAATACATCCGGACATTGCAAAAGACCCAATCTTAAAAGAAAAACTCAGTGAATGTGTGGATCATATCCGCAACAATTACGATATGGAAATGTTTACCAAGATTTGAGGGAGGATTGCCATGAGGATTGAAGATATGAAGAACTGGACGGTAGATCAGCTGAAGAAGGAAGTTGTCCGACTGTCTGAAGAATGTGAGAAAAGACAGCATGAAATTTTGGATTTACAAGAACACCAGATTGAGCTGGAAAGAGATTGTGATGTGATGATGATGTATGGAGAACCTGAATTAATTAACGATGCGCAGCCAGATAAAAAGGAGACAGATTTTGCTGCAAGCTTAAAAATGTATGAAGATCAGCACCAGTTCGATTGTATTACAATTAACCAGCTTCAGACCGCATTGGATGTAATGGTTGACCGATATGCAAATCTAAGAAAAATTCACGGGGTGAGTTGATATGGAAGAGAAAGATGAAAAACAGTATTTTCTTAAAAAAACAGATGGCGAGTACTGTCCGTTTACCAGAATAGCAGACATTTCAAAAAGCATTGAGTCTGATCAGAATGATAATTTGCAGAATTTCAGCGAAGACAAATCATTCTCTATGAACTTTAAAATGAATTCAAATACTAAGAAGAGATTATTTTGGACAATAGTTGCACCGAATAAAATAAATCGAAATAATTTCAGAAAAAATCATGGAATTCCGATGATACGCAGAGTTGCAGGACGAAGAGGAGTGAGGAAATATAGATGAGCATTAAATCAGCATTTGAATCTGAGGGGATAGATTTCTCTCAGGTAATGAACCCACCAGAGCCGTGGGACGGACGGACATTAATAAAGAACATCAATGGCAAACTGTGGTATTGTTGCCCTTTTTGCGAGAAGAAAGCACTTCTCATTAGCCCAGAAACAAAAATTCAGCATCTTAAATTGAAATGCAAGGGTAGCAACTGCAAGAAAGAGTTTGAGGTCAATGTATGAACATAAAACGAATTAAATGTATTCTGACAGGCGGATGTAGATTCCGGGATTCAGCTATTTCAGAGTGCGACGATAAAGAAAAGACCTGTACCATTACGGAAACTTGCTGCAAGTGTGGGAAGAAGTATACAGCGGTATTTACTTACAAACAATTAGGGATTCCAGACTGAGGTGAATATATGAAATATGGTGCAGTGAATTATCCCGTTAAGATTATTGATGAAGAAATCATTAATGCACTGGCAGACATTGAAATACATCATGAAGAAGATAAACGAATTGTTTTGGTAGAATGCGTCATGAATTACACTGAACTTCCAGAAGAATGCATTCTTGAAATTGGATATCTTAAAAGAAAATTCAAACTCGTGCATATCGACTTAGCTACAACAGGATCTGGAATCTATAAACTTAAATTCATGTTTGAGCGAGTAGAAGATATAAATAAAAAAGACGAGTGGTGGGATTCGTTTAGAAGCATTGTGAGGTGAGCAAATGATATGGAATGAAGAAATATCCTTTGATGGATTTCAAAAGAAGATTGATGAGTGGTACAAGGATAAAGACTTTGAACTGTGCGACCCACCTATCAGCGCTCAGTTTGCCTTAGACTTAATTTTCAAGACATTAGTAGATGATAGAGAAGATTATCCGTATCTCACAACTATGTCAGAAAACACAGAACAAACAAATAGTATCATGCTTGATTTGATTCTTCGGAAATACAGTCGCAAATATAGAAAATACTTGAAATTAAAAAAGAAAAATAAATAAATTAGTCAGAGAGCCACGTGAGAGCCAGACTAAATCCTAAAAGAAAGGAGGCCTGGCTCTATTTTTATGTCCGGAAATATTACAGAAGGCTCGATTGAGTGGTACAGGGCAGTCTTAAATCGAATCATCAGCGGAGATATGTCTGTTTACCAGAATCAGAAAGACTGCCTTGATCTGTTGTTAAACATGAACATTGATTTGCCGTTTACGGAGAATTTAGAAGCACAGCAAATGGCAATAAAAGTAAGTAAGTATGCCCATAACGTAGCCGCAAGACAAGCTGCACTGACGGGAAGCGGTAATTTTGATGATATCTACTGGCAGTATTTGTTGTTGGAAGGACAGAACTATCAGGTTGACAGCGGACTCCTTTACCTTGAAAAGAACCGAATCCCGAAAGAGCGATTCTACGAACCACGAAGAAATGTGTTCTTACAGCATAACATCATAGGGTCACTGCAAGACCTGATGGATGACAAATTAGATATATTTGCATTAAGCGTACCTCCGGGTTGTGGCAAGAGTACTCTGGAAGATTTCTTTTTATCATTGGTAGGCGGATGGTTCCCGAATGACTTTAACCTGTCTTCAGCACACAGTAGCATTTTGACACGTTCCCTTTATGATGGCGTTCTGGAAATTATCAATGATCCCGTGGAATACACGTGGCATGAAATGTTCCCGAACGTAGAAATTCAAGGAACAAACGCAAAGGAAACTACAGTCAATCTCGAAAGAAACGGACGATTTAAGACATGGACATTTCGTTCTATTGATGGTTCTTTGACTGGTGCCACTAGATGTAATAGATTTCTTACTGCCGATGACCTTGTGTCTGGTATTGAAGAAGCTTTGAATAAGAACCGACTTGATACCTTATGGACAAAAGTGGTAAATGACTTGCGCTCCCGTAGACTTGAGGGATGCAAAGAGTTTTATATTGCCACCAGATGGTCAGTACATGACCCTATTGGAAAACTGCAACAACTGTATGCCGGAAACCCACGGGCAAGGTTTATTGCAGTGCCAGCACTTGATGAAAATGGAAAGAGCAATTTTCTGTTTACGGTAAATGGATTCTCCGAAAAATATTTCAATGATGCTAAGGAAGCCATGGATGAAATTTCTTACAACTGTCTTTATCAGCAACAACCGGTAGAACGTGAGGGATTATTATTACCACCGGATAAATTAAAACGATTCTTTTTCAGTGAAGAAGACGTGCCGGATGGATGCGCGGATGAATACATCATCATTCCAGATAAAGATGCAGATGCAATATGGGCGGTATGCGATACAAAAGATAAAGGAACTGACTTCGAATCATTACCGATTGCATACCAATACGGAGATAAATTTTTCTTTCCTGATGTGGTGTTTGATGACACTACAGACTATGACATTTTGGATAGAAAGACAGCAGATATTTTGATAAGACATAACCCACATAAGATTCGTTTCGAATCAAATAATGTCGGAAACCGCGTGGCACACAATATTCAGAAAATGATTACTGGAAAGTGCAGAGCTGAAATTGAGACAAAACCAACGTCGGCAAATAAAGAAACAAAGATTCTCGTAAATTCGGACTATATAGCAAAACATTTTTATTTTCTGCATCCAAGTCAGTACAAAGCAAAGTCTGATTACGGATTGTTTATGGCTAATGTAACTACGTACACCACTAGGGCAAAAGTACCACATGATGACGGAATCGATTCTTTGGCTATGATGGCTGAGTACACACAAAATCCATTAGGCGGTAAAGCGACAGCAATGCAGAATCCATTATGGGGAGGGAGAATGAGATGAATACACGACAATATCTCGAACAAGTACAAGATTCTGAAAGAAGAATCCAGAATAAGATACAGGAAGAATACCGCTTAAGGCTTTTGGCAACCAGTATATCTTCTTTTTCAAATGGAGATAAAGTGCAGACTTCCGGTGGAAAAGACCGTGTTGGTGATGCTGTAACCAGGATTGTTGAGTTGCAGCAGGAAATAGCATCTGATGTCAAGGAACTGGCAGAATTGCAAATGAAAGTTTCCGGAGATATCAATGACATGGAAAACTCCATGTATTCATCCTTACTCCATAAGAGATACATAGAATTTAAAAATCTGGTCACGGTCGCAGACGAGATGGGATATTCCGTACAGCATATCCGTTCCTGCCATGGAAAAGCCATTGAAGCTTTGCGGAAACAAAAGCATTTTGAAAGTTAATATGTTTTAATATGGAATCATATGTTCTATGTATAATATAATGTAACCTGTAAAACGAGCATCGGAGAATAATCCGGTGCTTTTTTAATGCCCAAAAATGGGAGGTGTAGGCAGTGGGCAGAAACAAAATGAATTTCATTGACTTATGCCGGGGCGAGTTTGGCCGCAAAATTGCCTATACCGGTGTAAGTCAGATTACAACAGCAAATGTTAGAAAAGTTGTTTCTGACACAATCGGTACTCATAACCGGAATAGGGTACTGATTGACTACTTGTACCGGTACTACAAAGGAGATCAGCCGATTCTCTACAGAGAAAAAGTGGTGCGACCGGAAATCAACAATCGTGTATGCGAGAACCATGCACTGGAAGTTGTCCGCTTCAAAGCATCACAGACATATGGCGAACCTATCCAGTATGTGTGCAAGAAGAAAAAAGCAACAAAAAAAGCAAACGAGCAGGTAGATCTGTTCAATGACTATCTGGACGAAGCAAACGCGGAAGCCAGAAATATCGAACTAGGGACTTATCAAAGCGCTGTAGGAACTGCATACAAAGCGATTCTGAAAGAAGATGACTGGATAAAGGACAGTGAGTTACCGCCGTTTCGGATTTTTATACCGTATCCGGGGGATTGTTACATTGTTTATTCCCGGAAGACCGGAAAAGCGATGCTCTCGGTTCAGATTCTTAAAGATGAGAATGAACAGCAGTATTATTTATGTTTTTCGGCAAAACAATATTTTGAGATTCAGAATGGACAGATTACAAAAACCGGCATCAATGGTTTTGGTGGCATCCCGGTAGTTGAGTACCCGAATAACCACGATCGCCTTTCTGATATCGAAATTGCAATAACCATGTTCGATACTATGAACAACATGCAGTCAAACAGAATGGATGGCGTAGAGCAGTTCGTGCAAGCTCTTATGAAGTTTAAGAACTGCGAGATTGATGAAAGCGAATTTCTGAAAATGATTAAGCTCGGCGCTATCTCTGTAAAGGATACTGGAAATGGTTGCCAGTCAGATGTTGACCTGATGACCGCCGAACTGAATCAGACAGAAAGCCAAGTCGCAAAGGACGATATCTACAGTAACATGCTGATTGTTGAAGGCATGCCAGATAGGCAGCAACAATCGTCTGGAGATACCGGTCAAGCCGTATACCTCAGAAACGGATGGGACTTTGCAGAGCGCAGAGCGAAACTGGATGAGCCATTTATCCGTGAGGCTGAGAAAGCAACTGCCAGAATCATTCTGAACATCATTCGACAGACCACAAAGGATATTTCGATTTCAACAAGAGATTTTGATGTAAAGATAACCAGGAACCCAACAGATAACATGCTTGTCAAAGCGCAGGCTCTTGACTATCTGTTTAAGAATAAAATTCACCCGCTGATTGCGCTGATTACTTGCGGATTATTTAGTGATCCACAAAAGGTATACGAAATGAGTTTGCCTTACCTGGGAAGTGTATATCCTGAGTTGGCAGACCCAGACACAGAAATGCAAAAAGCACAACTATTGATTGGTAAAAATGGTCAGAATCCGACCGGAATTGATTCGACGGTAAATTCTTCAACTGTCAATCAAAACTCGTAAATTCAATTATCAAAGGAACCAAGGAATAACATCCAAGGTTCCTTTTTTAATACACAAAAATAATGCAACGGCCCGTGAGCGTAAATCGGGTGCAGATCATGTGCGGAGCGAACCGTGTGAAAAAGTGTGATGGTCTGAAAGAAAGGAGATTTCTATGACAAGAGAACAGGCAAAACAAGTACTTATTGGCTTCGGAATCGAAGAACCGTCTGAAGAACAGGTGACTAAATACCTCGATTCTGTTGAATCAGAGACAAAAAAAGTGAAAGAAAAAAACACTTCTCTGAAAGAAAAAGCTGATAAAGCAGATGACCTTCAAAAGGAACTGGATGATTTGAAAGCCCAGAATATGACGGATGCCGAAAGGCAGGAAGCAGAGCGACAGAAGGAAAAAGCAGAAAACGAAAAGAGGATTTCCGACCTGGAAAAAGCACTTGCTGAATCCAACAGGAAAGCACTTTCCAGTGAGATTACATCTGCTTTCGCTAATGCGGGCCTTTCTACAGAAACGTATGCAAGCGCTATCAAAGCATTTTCGTCTATGCCAGCAGACAAGCCTGAAGACGTAATGAAGGAAGTCAAAACTTTTGTTGATGGAATTTCCGAAGCAAATAAAGCAGCTCTGGATAACGCAAAATCCGAATGGGAGAAATCAGTTCTTGATAATACTCCGAATCCGGGCGGCGGAAATTCAGACAAGGGACAGAAAAAAGATGATAACGATAGTCCGGCAGCTAAGTACGCAAAAGCTTACTCAGCACGCATGAACCCCAAAACAGAACCGGCAGACGATAACGCACCGGTTAATTTTTAAGTAAGTAAAGGAGATTTAGATTATGGCTTTTATGAAAACAAAACAGTATGAGTCAACTCCCAACATTCTCGAATCCGAGGTTGGACTGGTACTGAAAACTTACACCGCAGACGCAACGAATGCAACGGCAGTAAATGATAAAAAAATCATCAAAGCAGGTTCCGTGTATCCGACAAATGGGACTGGTGCAAAAGGAATCGTATTTGAAGATGTTGATATGACAGATGATGCTAAAAGACCGATTTCCGTGATCGTAGCAGGACGTGTCCTTGAGAAAAGGCTGCCAGTTACAGTCGACGAAACTGCAAAAACAGAGCTTACCGCGCAGGGAATTGTTTTTGTAACCACTACAGACCCAGTATTTTAAGGAGGTATAACCAATATGCCATACAATGTATTAGAAGCTATCACAGCAGAAGAAAGATTAAATTTCGCTCAGAATTTTTCTGTGGCAAGACCTGGTATCCTCGATACCATTTTTCCGGATGTAAAGACACCGTTTTGGAAAGCCGAGTATTACAGGCTTATGGCTGGACAACGACTGCCGGAGGTAGCATTTGTTCACGCTCTTGATACCGAAGCAGAAATCGGCTCCAGACCGGGATTCGAGAAAGTTCTGACTGAAAAGCTCTTTATCAAGAGGAAAATCAATCAGTCCGAACGTCTCCAGGAAGCTATTGAAAATGGCGTCCCGGATAATGAAACTCTTACAAACTTCGTTTTCGACGATGCGACAAACCTGTTTGAAGGTGTTGTTGGAAGGGCAAACATCATGAAGGGCCAATTCCTTTCAACCGGTATGGTAAAAATTGATGAAAATAACGTGAAAATGGATATCGATTATGGCGTACCAAGTTCTGCAAAGGTCACTCTTACCAACTGGTCTACAGCAGATGCGGATATCATGGGCGATATTCAGAAGATGGTAACTGTAGCCGAGGATTCCGGATACGTAGTAACAAATGCAGTCACATCTCTGAAGATGATCAACTACATGAGAAACAACACAGCTATGCAGACAGCTGTTCTGGGAGCTGCGAATAAACGTCTCCTTACCAGACAGGAGCTTGCAAATCTGCTCATGCAGGAGTACGGAATCACCGTTGGTCGCTGTGATGAGAAATTCCGTTACAGAAAAGCAGACGGAACTCTGATGACCGGAAGATACTTCAAAGAGGATGTGTTCACTCTCTACGAAGCTGATGCAGGCGGTTCTTTTGGTACTGGACTTTGGGGACCAACACCGGAAGAGAACGAATACAGACAGTTCATCCAGGAAGAGAATCGTTCTTTTGTTACCCTTTCCATGTGGGCTACACAGGATCCAGTTGCTGTTTGGACAAAAGCATCCGGTATGTTTATTCCGGTAGCACCGAAAGCCAACGGCGGTATCGTTATCGGTACAAAGGGGGAATAAGCGGGCATAGCCTTGATAAAAACAGCCAGTCACTGTCTGTAGCAAGTGTTACACACAAGTATACAGAAAGCGAGCTGTCCAGTATGACTGTGGCTCAACTGAGACAGCTTGCAAGTGACAATGGTTATGCCCTGACTTCCACAAACAAGGCTGGTATTATATCAGAAATTATAGCACAGCAAGGGTAGGTGAAATGGCATGGACGAACAGCTTACAAGCGATCTGACAACATATCTGGAAGGCGATGAATTGACCGCAAGGATGATTCCCTTAGCAGTCAAAAGAGCTATTCGGTCATTCCAGAAAAAACGCAATTATCCTGAGAGTTATACGGAAGAAAACATCAATAAAGATATGGACAAATGCTATGATTGTATTTTTGATTTGGCTCTTTATTTTCTTGTGAAACAGGGAGTTGAGTTTGAAACATCTCATTCGGAAAATTCTGTAAATGCAGGATGGAACTCTGAGACAGAGATATTTGTCAATCACGGCGTTTTTCCCTTTGCCAGAGGAATCTGACAGAAAAAGTAGGTTGAGAACGTGACGCATTTCCTCCCAGGCGTTGCTGGGGTACTTCATTATGAGGTGGGAAGAAGTACAAAAAATGTAATGGGAGTGAAGGAGAGTAGCGATGGGATGTGAACAGAATTGCTTTAACGAACACCGCTTAGAAGAATTGGAAAAAGTTGTTCACGAAATGAAAGAGAAACACTCTAAACGTGACGGCATTTTTTTTGAACGTATCAATGCGCTTGAAACCAAAATAGTCCTTTACAACAATGATCTCGGGCACATAAAAGATACGGTGGATGAAATGAATGATAATTTAAAATCCCTCATGGAAGCCCCGGGAAAACGCTACGATACGATTGTTGTTTGCGTTATCACGGCCGTGATCGGGGCTATTGTAGGATTTGCACTAAGCGGTATCTTTCCGGCATAATAAGCAATTCCACTTGTAAGGGAGGCGGTGGGATTATGAATTATACAGACTTTTCAGAAGATGAAAGAAAGTTTTATCTAAGCGAATCCGGGTTTGATTCCCGAGAAAAAGAATTTTTCCGGTTGAGAGTTTATGAGGAAAAAACATTGTTTGAAACAGCAGAAATTATGGGGTATAGTCCAAGAACCATTGACCGCATAAACCGAAAAGTAAAAAAGAAGATTGTTAAAGTTGCCCCGATGTATTATCGGGGCTTTTCTTTGTATCATGGCGAAAATATGGCGAAATAGTGTCGTTCAAATACTTAGGTTTCTCTCATATAATGTAAGCATAGAGAAAAGCTTACAGAGATGGGAGGAACACACTATGGCATTTTATCCATATTATCCGCAACCATTGAATCCATACCCACAAACACCGGTACAACCGTATCAAGATAGATTGACACAGTTGCAGAACAACTACCAACAGACAATGCCTTATGGGCAGGCACAAATGCAACAACCGGTACAGCAGATGCCACAGATTTCCGGACTTCCGGGACAGATGGTTGACGGAATCGACACTGTAAAAGCAAAGGATGTGGATATGACCGGAAATCCTGTCTATTATCCAAAAACAGACGGCACAGAAATATACAAAAAGCAACTACAGGCAGACGGAAGAAGCAGAATTTTTGTTTACCGGATTATGGATCCAGACGAACAGCAGCAACCAAAGCCCGAAGAAAAACCGATTGACATAGAAGCTATGTTTAATCAGCTTCGGAACGATGTTTGTTCTGAGATTTCTGGAATAAAAGATTTGCTACCGACACAAATGTCGGTAACACCGGAAGCCAAGCAGCAGAACGGAGGAAAACAGAGATGAATTTCAATCCAAATGCTATGATGCAAAAACAAGTTGAAAGAATGATTTCTCAGAGGTTCGGAAGCGTTGATAACATGATGAACGATATGAGTAAATTTGCAGGAAATAATCCAACATTGAAAAATGCTTTGGATTTGTATAAAAAAGGTGATACAGACCAGTTGCATCAGATTCAGCAAAATGTATTTAATGAAAAACACTTATCTCCAGATGGAATTATCCAAAAATTCCTTGGATTATAACACTTCCCCATAATTGGGTGATTTGAAATCGCTACAATTTGGGAGATCAGCCGCGGATGTCTCCTATTGTAAATAATATTTAAGGAGACTAAAAACATGATGAATGGTTCTAATTACAGTCTTAGCGACATTGCAGCTGCTACAGGCTCTAATAACCGTGCCAATGACATGTGGGGCGGCGATGGTTTTTCACTTATTTGGCTCGTACTGATCTTCGCAATCTTTGGATGGGGAGGTTTCGGCGGCTGGGGCGGTGGCTTCGGCGGTAATGGTGCGAACGGTTCCGGCTTCCAAGGATGGGCTACACGTGCCGATATCAACGAGGGCTTCGCTCTTAACGATATCCAGAACGGTATCAGAGGTATTCAGCAGGGTATCTGTGACAGCACATATGCACTCAACAATACCATGCAGAGCGGTTTCAACGGCATGAACGTTGGAATGCTTCAGGGCTTCAATGGCGTTCAGCAGGCGATCAATGCTGATACTGTAGCCGGTATGCAGAATACCAATGCATTACAGTCTCAGTTAGCAAACTGCTGTTGTGAAACAAGGGAAGCTATCCAGGGTATCAACTACAACCTGGCAACCAACACTTGTGCTCTTCAGAACACAATGAACAACAACACCAGAGACCTTCTGGACAATCAGAACAGCAACACAAGAGCAATTCTTGATTTCTTGACGAATGATAAGCTTGCAACATTACAGGCAGAGAACTCTGATCTGAAACGTGCTGCATCTCAGGATCGCCAGAGCGCACTTCTTACAACTGCAATGGCATCTCAGACACAGCAGTTAATCAATGCAATCAATCCGGCAGCTGTTCCGGCATACGTTGTTCCAAATCCAAACACCTACTACGGTGGGTGCAACGGATACAGCAACGGTTGCTGCTAAGTAACTCACCCTTAGAGGTTGACTAATTCTAAGAGGTGGGTTGCGGCTCACCTCTTATCTGATTGAGAGGTAGAAGTATGAGTTGTAAAAACGTTTGTAAACTCTGCAATCGTCTTGTGATAAGCCAAGCTGTTGCGTTTACTGGTGGTAATCTTGTGATTACACTTCCGGCAGGTAGTTATAACAACGGTGAAAAATATTGCATTGTGATTGCACAGAGCATACCAGAAACCACTACGATTAACGCTCCGGTGGTGATTCAGATAGGAACGGGAACAACCCTGTATCCATTACAGAATCGTTGCTGTGCACAGGTTACGGCTTGTGGCGTAAGAACCAGAACGAAGTACGCAACCAGAGTAGCCACAAATGCAACCGGCGGAGTATTCAAGATGTTAGGGAATCCGGCTTGTAGTCCGAGTAACAATTTGACAGCAATTAATGGTACAGCCCCAACAGCAGATACACCTGTTACACAGGCTGTTAGAAAGGGGGCACTGTAATGCATAAAGTTGCAATGGAAATGGGAAAATGGGCTATGGAAAAAGCCAAGACACATGGATTCGATAATCTCAGTGCTCAAGACTGGGACGATCTGAAGGACTGCATGGAAGCTGTAAAGTGCGCGATTTGTGCAGATAAAGATTACAGAATCGTAGAAGCTATGGATGAATGCGAACAGGAAGAAAAGTATCTTGGGCGCATGGGATATGACAGGTATCGTTATTCCAATGGCAGATTTGCCCCAAAGGGTAGAGGAAGCCGCATGGGATATAAGCCATATCTGTACATGGAAGATGATGACTGGATGGACGAGTATCTGAACAATCCAGAGTTTGAACAGAAAATGTACCGCATGGGATATCATCCGGATCGTAGTGATATGAGAATGGATGGAATGAACCACAAGCAGTCCAGATATGGTGAAGCCTATGACAGATACAGCGAGAATCGCAGACATTACCATGATTCCAAAGATGCAGATTCAAAACAGAAGATGGACAGTTCAATGAAGGAGTACACGCAGGATGTTATCCGTACCATGTCTGAGATGTGGTCGGATGCAGACGCAACCCTTAGACAACAGATGAAAACTGATTTGACTAAGCTTCTTCAACAGATGAATTAAAAACAAGGCCCTTGTTACAGGAATGTAGCAGGGGCTTTTTAGTGGAAAGGATGGTGATAAACCATGCTAAGACAATTCTATATGAACGGGGACTTATGGAAAGTCCGCTTTGTTTCGTCCTATGATAGTGTTTTGATTGACCGTACAGGGCAGAGGACACTTGCGGTATCAGATTATTCTACAATGACAATTTCAATCGCAAATAATTTGTACGGAGAACTTCTGAACCGGGTGTTTATTCATGAATTAGGACATTGCGTGATGTTCAGTTATGGTTTATTGCCAGAACTTCACCGCATGGTCAAGAAGCAATACTGGGTGGATGCAGAGGAATTTGTGTGCAATATGCTTGCCGATTACGGATGCTTTGTAATTGGCGTTGCAAAAGATGTTTTAGGAAACCGGTTCACATATGTAGCTCCTGTTGGGACAGAAAGGATGATTGCATAAATGGCAAAGGCAGAAAATACAGTAATTTTTGATGGAATCAAGTACAATCCCGGTGATGAATTGCCAGATTTAGGCAGTTGGGTATGTACAGGGGCAAAAGGCATGGTTCGTGATTACGAAGGCCTGTCAAAGGACGTATCAAAGCTCCCACATTATGTACAGAGCGGTTCTTCGGCGTTGTGCCTTGATACTTCTGAATTATACGAATATCACAAGCCTACCGACACATGGTACAAACTGTAAAGGAGAAACGCATGGCATTAACAGCAAAAAAAGTATATGCAATTTTAAAACGCCAGATTTCTGATATGGAAGCAAAGTTAAACAGCCCTGTAAGGTACAGAGGTACAGTTGCAACCGCTGATTTGCTTCCATTAAACCCGGATATCGGAGATATGTACAATATCGAGTCTAAATCTATTTACGGCGAAGCAGGAATGAACGTGGCGTGGAATGGGGTAGTATGGGATACTATGGGCGCCCCGATTGATATGTCTTTGTATTTGACAAAAGAAGGAGCGGATACCATAATACAAAATATGGTAAATGAGTACCTTGAAAAGAATCCGGTCAAACCCGGAGCCACCACAGAACAGGCACAGCAGATTGAGCAGAACAAGACGGACGTTGCGTCGTTGAAAGAGGAAACTAGTTCGCTAAAGGAAGATGTAGGTAACATAGCAAGTATAGTACATCCTAATTCAACAATGACCGCTGATGATTACACCGGTTATTCTATTTCATTTGGGAAATCTGTTAAAAATCATAGATATATCATGATAACAGAAAACGAAATGGCTCCTACCGCACATCAATTACGAAATCTTATCAATGGAGTTTCGTGGTCACAGTATAATACTATATATAAATCAAAATATAGTATTATAACAGCTACCGAAAATGGGGAACTAAGATTCAATTCTGAATCAAAATATTCAGGAATACTAGCAGTATATGATGTAACCGATAACGATATTCTTTTAAAAAATATAATTAAAAATATAAAGAAATCATTAAATTATGTAATTGTTAGCGGTGAGTTAGAAAATATATTAGAAAATATAAGTGAAAAATCAACTAATGTATATTGTATTGGAGACTCATTAACTATGGGAGCTATAACAGATGGTGAGCATGCGTGGGAAAATGGTTATAGTTACCCTGCAAAATTACAAGATCGTTTAGGGAAAGTATATAACGTTGTTAATTTAGGCATAGGTGGAGAAGGAACAGAGACAATAAACGCTCGCATGTGTGGATTTATAGCGACATCAGAGAACGCTAAAGCTACGGAACTTATGATACCAGCTGACGCCTCTACCAAGGTGAAAATAAAAATATCCGCATATAATCGAAGAAACATAATACCTTTTAAACAAGAATCCAATGCTTTGACGTTTGGAAGTGAATCTGCAATAAATCCTTGTATTATAGGTGGTATTAAGGGAAACATTTCGCTTGAAAATGGAGAATATTATTTCACCCGTTCTGAAAGTGGAAATGCTAAAAGTTTATATTATGAACAATTCGTGTCAACAAAAGCACTTCGTACAATCAATAAAAGTGACACACTTATATTCTGGTGTGGGCAGAATGATTTATACGCTGGTGCTAAAAATGTTGAAATGACAGATATTGAAACAGTTCCTAATCGAATAGACAACATGATTCGTACATTTGATTGCAAAAATTATATTATTATTGGGAACATTGCTACAAATGAAAACCAAGTAGCTAACGCAAATGCTGTAAAATTGAATGAGCTACAATCTGAACGATATGGAAATCATTTTGTAGATGCAAAATATCTATTAATTAATTATGGATTACAAGCTGTTGGAATTACACCTACTGAGCAAGATATGATAGATATTGCAAATAACAGAGTTCCTACATCATTAAGATGTGATGAAATTCATCTTAATGAAAAAGGCTATTCATATGTAGCTAATATAGTGTATCTCAAAGGTGTTGAGCTTGGGTATTGGGATTAATTCACCAAAGAGGGCTTTAATTAATTTATTTTAAATCAAAAAAGTCCCCAGAACTGAGGAACTGGGGACTGGAAGATTATGAAATCTGGGGATACGCCGTTCCCTGATTTCTTTATGAGAATAATATAAAAAAGCATTTTTGTCAATGGGGGTGCATATATGAGAGGTAGACTTCGCCAAAAACAGTCCATATGGATTTCAACAGTAAAAGAAAAAAACAATGGAATGGATAAACGTCTTGTCTATTCAAACCCGCAAAAGAAGAACATTTCAGTATCGGCAACAGCGGGTACGCCAGAAGAATTATCTGCCGGAATCGTTCCCGACTACGACCGGTACATTACGGTTTTTGACCGAACATTTCAACCAAAAGAAGGCAACGTCTTGTGGATTGATGTCGTGCCAGAAGTCGGGGAAGATGGGTCATTAATTCTCAATGAAAATAACAGCCCGACTGTTCTCCCAGACTACAGGCTTAAGAGAACCCTTGATACTCAAAAAGGACAAGTTGCCCGATATGGAATATCGAAAATCGGTGGCAACAATGAGTAGAAAAATAATCCGATGCAGTTTAAACCATAGTTCTTTACGGTCTGCGATTCAACAGTTGGAAGCATATCAGAAAGATATTCAAAGAAAGAACCAGATTTTTGTTGACAAACTGGCTCAAGAGGGGATACAGGTTATTCAGACCACAATGGAATCTATTCCGTCTGAAGAAAAAGGTTCTTACTACACGGAGGTTATCAATAACGGACATGGCGATATTGTTGGTGCAGCAGTCCGACTTTCCGGGGATAAGGTTCTTTTTATTGAGTTTAGTGCCGGTATTTCTTATGGAACGGATAGCTATCCTTTGCCATCTGGTGCTGATTACGGTGTTGGTACTTACCCAGACCAAAAACACGCCTACGACCCAAACGGATGGTGGTATGTGGATGAAAGCGGACAAAAGCATCATTCTTATGGTAACAGGGCGTACATGCCGATGTACCACGCGGAAGAAGCTATTATTATGCAGATACGACATATCGCAAAGGAAGTGTTTGGAAGATAGAATAAAGCCCGGAGTGATCTGGGCTTCTATTTTTTTTACCTTAAAACAGATAAAAATAGTCCAGTATATTATACGATTTGCCTATGTAAAAATATGGAATCATATGCCACGTTTTTTGTACAATTAAGATGCGAAGCATCTACCGGAAAGGCAGGTGCTTTTTTTATGCCAAAAAAATAAATCATAAAAGATAATTGAACAGGCAGGGTGATTAAATGCCGAAAATATTAAAAAACCCAATATCCGAGATATACGAGCGCTGGAATAAATCTGTCGAACCTGTAGTTGGTAAAGGAAATTTTTCCATGGACAGAAGCCAAACTCTTGCATCTGGAAAGAAAACCTATGCAAGACTTTACATGTTGGGAAATGTTCTGACAGAAGGAGATCTTGAAGGCGATGAATGCGCCACGGTTCCAACTATCCAGATTGAGTGCTTCGCCACGGGGACAGCTCCACTTGCGAAAGTATATCAAATTGACGAAAAAAGTCATCAGTCCATGATTGGCATGGGCTTTCGTAGAACCTACGGACCCGAACTCATGGGAAACGCTGATGATAGTATCAAACGGCTTGTTAGCCGATACACAAGAATTTATACCGGGCAGTTGCTTGGCGAATGAAAGGGGTGAGATAGAATGGATCAGATCATGAACTATGTGAAACCAGAACTTCTGGTTGTAGCTGTAGTCCTGTATTTTGTAGGAGTATTCCTCAAACAGGCTGAAACCGTAGCTGACAAATACATTCCTGGAATCCTCGGACTTCTGGGCGTAGTTGTCTGCGGAATCTATGTTTTCGCTACATCTACAGTCACAGGCGGTCAGGAAATTGCAATGGCAGTTTTTACCGCAATCACACAAGGTATTCTTGTCGCAGGACTGAGTACTTATGTGAATCAGGTCATTAAACAAGTAGGCAAAGAAGAGTAGAAGGGCGGTGATCCTTTTATCTCCCAGGCACAGGGTTACGTGTCAGAGCCATTAAGGCTCTTTTTTTATTGAAATAATTTATAGCCGAAAGGCGGAAAGGAGCCACTATGGCATCAGGAAACATCGCAGGAATTAGTACCGTTGGTGCTCTTACCGGTTATGCAGTAGAGACAGTAGCGGGAACAAAACCAACAAAATTCACTATGCTTCACAGAATAAATGCTTCTGATGAAATCGCTATCGACGTTGAGACTATTGACGCATCTGCGCTCGAAGATGAAATTGAGAGAACTATCGCAGGTCGTGGTTCAACCGGTGGTACGTTCAATGTAACTGTAAACGTTACGGACGAAACAATCAAAGAGTGGGAAGATCTTATCACCGCTTACAAAACAGCTCATGCAAGTGGTCTGTCTATGTGGTACGAGGAATATTATCCGGCTCTTCAGAAAGCGTTTTTCACTAAGATCGAGCCGCCGACTATCATCCCTAAACCGGCAAGAGACCAGAACGGTCTTCTTACTGTTGACATGTCCCTGACTATCAATGAGTACGTCGGCCCGGACACAGCGGTTAAGCCAACCGAAGGCGAATAACAAACATATCTAACTGGGAGGAAACGATATTATGTATAAACTTTTAAAGATTGGTAACAAAGAGTATAAACTGGAATACAGCATCGAAGCATCTCTTTATGATGATTGCGTTAAAAGTGTAATGAATACACTTCTGGCAACAAGCGGTGGTGTGGATAAAACGCCGGAAGAAATGATTTCCGGCATGGCAAATATTCCGAACACAGCATTAACCGTGTTTTATGCAGGACTTCTTCAATATCATGGGGACAACCCGGATGCAGACGGTTCTGTTCCGAATCTTGCAACTGCGAAGAAACTTGCAGCACAATTTATTCAGGAACATAAGGACGATGAGCAGGGTAACTTTTACGGTATCTTTGCCATGTGTCTTGAACAGATGGAGGAAGATGGTTTTTTCAAACTGACCGGTCTGGAGACGTTCATGGACGATCTGAACGTAGCAGCCAAACCGAAGAAAACTCCGAAGAAACCGACAGATCACCAGAAAAAAGTTACAGCGAAATAATCTGGACAGAGTTATATCCGGCGGCAGTTCGCATCGGAATGAGCCGGAAAGAATTTCTCAGAAGTACCATACGTGACCTTCAAGTAAGGATACGTGAGTACGAGAAAGGTAAACGTGATGAGATAGAAACTCAGGTAAAACTGATTGAATATCAGTCATGGCTTTCCGGCTTATATGTGAAATCTGCGGTATCAAGTGCGCTTTCTGGCAAAGTGAAATATCCAGACAAACCAATCACAGAAAAAACAAAGAAACCACAGATTGAAGAAAAAACAGATGTTCCGAAACGGTCTGAAGCTGAATTGAAGCAGGAAGAACGTTATTACGAACTTCTGATAAAAAAGGCAAATGCAAATATCGCCGAAATAGGAAATGAAAAGGGCAGGCAGGATGAATAAAAAGTCTTGCCTGCCCTTATTTTTTTGATTAAAAGGAGGTGTTTTTATGGCTGATAATACCATTGATACCCTTGATATACAAATAAACAGTAGTACCAGGAACGCTACAAAAGCATTGAGTAATCTGGCTAAAAAGTTAAAGGATGTTGACACAGCACTGGGGAACGTCAATACCGGTGGGCTCAGGAATTATGCTCGTGAAATTGGAAGAGTATCAGCGGCTTTACAGACATTAAACAAAACAAAAGTTAGCGTTCCGGACTTATCTGGATTAACCGGTCAGCTTCGGAGCTTGTCAAAAGTTGACTTTACGACGCTTGGAGCGAGTACGAAATCTTTGCAGAATCTGGCTGCCGGATTAAGTTCTTTAAAAGGTGCTTCCAATGTTTCAATTCCAAAGATTGATACAAAAAACGTCAAGTCAGCAGTAAACGCTATTCAAAAATTTCAAGAAATTGATGCTGCGAAGATGCAACCCGCAATAACCGGTGTTGAAAAAATCGCCAGTACCATGAACGCTCTTAACGGAATGAACTTCAAGGATTCAAAAATCACGAATGTTATCAATTCCTTAAGTAGGCTTGCTGCGGCAGATATGAGTAGCTTTGACACTTCAAAGATGGGAGAAATCATCAAGAGCATCGATAGTTTAAACGATATTAGGGACGTTTCTTCCAGTGTCAACCGGTTTGTAGGTTCACTGGCACGACTTGCTAATGCTGGCGGAAAAGTAGACCAGTCAGCAGAAGGCTTAAAAAAACTCGGAAAGAGTTTGAGAAAAGTTGTTAATGGTATGCTGTTTACAATAAAGCCCTCAGAATCCATAAACATGTTTGTGCAATCCATTTCACGGTTAGCGAATGCAGGTGACAAAACCGGTAAAACTGCATCGCAATTAGGAAATCTAGCCACAGAAGTAAAGAAGTTCTTTACCGCCATGCAGGATGCTCCACGAATCAGTGAGAATACACTGAGAATGACCGAAGCCCTCGGGCAGTTGGCGGCGGCCGGCGGAAAAGTAGGGACTGCCACAAACACTGTGGTCAATTCCTTTAACAAGCTTTCCTCTATCGGTTCAGGGCTTTCTTCGTTACTTGGTGGAGTAGCAACAAAAGCAAAGAGCGGACTGGGATTTCTGGCAGCCGGAATCTCTAGTCTAGTCAATAGGAGTAGCGGACTGAAAACAGCATCTTTCAATGTGGGTTCTTTTATTAAGACCGTCCTTGGATTCAAAGCGGCTTCAGCTGTAATGAACAAATTCAGCGAAGCCATGGGTGGAAAAGGAATCCTTGAGATTGGTTCTGATATCGCTGAGGTCGAGAACGTTGTAGATGTTGCTTTTGGAAGCATGGCAGATCAGGCATACAAGTTTGCATCCACGGCGACAAAGCAGTTTGGTCTGTCGGAACTGGCAGCAAAGAATTATTCCGGAACCATGATGGCGATGCTGAATGCTTCTGGCGTGGCGCAGGAATCCGCTGCGAAGATGTCAACAACTCTTGCGGGATTAGCCGGAGATTTGGCATCTTTTTACAACATTGATACTGATACCGCCTTCTACAAAATCAGGGCGGGCATTTCGGGTGAAATCGAGCCTTTAAAACAGCTCGGAATAAATCTTTCTGTCGCAAATTTACAGGAGTATGCGTTATCGCAAGGCATTACAACAGCCTATAATTCCATGACACAGGCGCAGAAAACGATGTTGCGTTATAACTACATCATGTCAGTTACAAGTGCGCAACAGGGGGACTTCGCGAGAACAGCCGGTAGACTATGTGCCGCCTGATGTAGTAATACATCAGTGAAAATCGGGTAAAATCGGTGAAAGCTAAGTTGACTTAATACGAACATTTTATTATAATATGTTTGAGGTGATTTAATGCGAACATATTATATTTACAGAGCTACAAATAAAATAACTCAAGAATCTTATATCGGGCAAACAAGTAATTTCCGTAATCGAAAATGGCAGCATGAAAGATGCTATGAAAAGGAAAAATGTAAATTTCACGATGCAATTGAAAAATACGGAACAAATAATTTTGAATGGGAAATTTTAGAAACTTGTAATACAAGAAAAAAAGCTTTAAAACTTGAAAAAAATTATATCACACTGTATGATACTTATCATAGTGGATACAATGAAAACAAAGGAGGAGTTGGCGGATATAACTCAATTCCTGTAATTTGTCTTGCAAAAGATGGAACTTTTATTAAAAAATATGATAGTGCCACTGAAGCAGAGAAAGATGGTTTTTGTACGAGCAGTGTGTTGGCATCTTGCAGGAGTGAAACACGTACTGACCATGGATACATTTTCATGTATGAGAAAGATTTTCAGCGTTATGGATCACGAAAGTACACTCCGCCAGAATCAACAAGCATGAGAAGTATTATTCAATGTGATAGCAACGGAAATTTCATACAAAAATTCAAAAGCGTCCAAGAAGCTTCAGAAGTGACAGGCGCTAATCGCACGACTATTTCAGGAGTTTTAAGCAAAACATATAAATCTGCAAATGGATTTATATTTGTATATGAAGAAGATTTTCCGATAAAAGATTTGAGTGATTATCAAAAACGAAAAAAAGGTAGAAAAGTAGCTCAAGTAAATCCTGATACAGGAGAAATATTAAAAGTGTTTAATAGAATATCGGATGCAGGAAAAGAATTAGGTGTGTGCTACAAGGGCATACACAAGGTAATTAACAAACCTGATAGAACTGCATTTGGATATAAATGGATAAGTCAATAAGTTAATACCGAGATAAGGCTATAGAATAAAAGCTATAGCACATTGTAGAGCGTAGGGATTGAACCTAGGCTCTTTTTTATTAAAGAGTTTAGAATATAATATCCCCAAGAGTATCCGACATCCTTATGGGATGAAAATGTACGCCGAACTTATAGGAAACTATGAGAACTATAGGATAAAAAGCCTATAGGATAACATTAATTGACATACGCAAACCAAGTACGTCTCCTTACTATGAATATCCAGTCCCTTGCATCTGTTATCGGACAGGGACTAATCGCAGCAGTTCTTCCGGGAATCCAAGCTCTTAATGCCTTGATGTCAAAACTTATGCAGGCTGCGGAAACATTCCGCAACTTTATGTACGTTCTGATGGGCAAAAAAATCAAGGGATCCACAAGCGGGGTCGTAAACGATCTTGCCGGACTGGAAGATTCCTCAGCAGACCTTAGCGGATTACAGGATGCCGGAGATGCAGCAGCTTCTGGACTGGACGATGCTACTTCGTCAGCAAAAGCTCTGAAAAAAGCTCTTTCTGTTCTTCCGTTTGACGAACTGAATCAGCTCACAGATAATTCTAGTTCATCTGGTTCAACACCTGGTACCGGAAAGGGTAAAACTGGAACCGGCACAACGCCTTCATTGGGTCTTGGCGGAATCACAAACCAGATAGACGATGCTCTGAACAAAGAAGAAACCCCTATCAATAAATGGGCCGAAAAAATCCGTAAAGCTTTTCTCAACCATGACTGGGAAGGACTTGGAAAGACTATTGCAGATATGCTTAATATCGGAATCCGGAAGATTTACGATGTTATTAGTTGGAGTAATGTAGGCCCGAAGATCTCTGCATTTTGTGATGCTTTTACACGCTCTTTTAACAGCCTTGTCGAAAATATTCACTGGGATAGATTAGGGCGTACTGTCGGTGCCGGTATCAACACTTTGGTCAACACCTTTGAGCTTCTGATTGGCCCGGGTGGCATTGACTTCGTAAACATTGGTAACAAACTGGCAACTGGGCTTCGTGGAATGATTGACGAAGTTAACTGGTCAAACCTTGGTCAAGTCCTTGGCAGTGGTTTTATGATAAGCTGGAATATTCTGGACGGTTTTGTTCAGAAAATGTCTAAAGAGAATAATGCCGGTCTGACTGGTTGGGAACAGTTAGGAACTGCAGTTGCCGATGCCATGAATGGAGCTTTTGGCAGAATTTCATTCTCCAAAATAGCAGCTACGATTGCGACCGGATTAAACGGTGCATTCCGGACATTGGCTGCATGGACGCAAAATTTCAACTGGGACGAACTGGTTAATAACATTTCCAACGGAATCAACACTTTTATCGGAAAGTTTAAGTGGCAAGAGAACGGGACATCCTTAAACACTTTCATCACAAACTTACTGGACGCTCTGGTTGATATTGCAGCAACAACAGACTGGGAGTCATTCGGAAGAGGTATCGGACTATTCCTTAGCCAGATAGACTGGGGAAGTCATCTAAAGGATTTAGCCACAGTATTAAAGGATGTTTTAGGCGGAATCTTTTCCGGCTTAGGAGAAACTACAGCTGGTAAGTTTGTAGTTGCATTTGCCGGTGTAGGATTGGTGTCAAAAGCCGATACCTTGGTGTCATCTATTTTAGTTGCTATGGGAAAACTGCCGACTGGAGCCAGTGCTACGGCAACATTGCTGGGAACAGCACTCAGCAAAATAGCGACTGCCTTTTCAACCAGTACATTAGGAACGGCTGTTGGAGTTTACACCCTGGAAGCTGTTGACAAGTTGAAAGCAATCCCGACTACCATAACAACACAGATCGCTCCGAAAATCCTTGAAGTTATAACTACTAAACTTTGGCCAGCAGCAACTGCATTCGCCGGTTCTATTGGGACATGGATAACCGGAACATTTGCTCCAGCAATGGCAACCGCTTTCAGCACTGTTGCAAGCGTTTTATTTAGTCCTATAGGATTGGCTGTGATTGGCGCTGTTGTGGGTGGGTTCCTTTTATGGAAAAACTGGGATACCGTTACGGAATTTGCCGGTAAAGCTAAGGAAGCAATGGAAAATGCGTTCAGCACTGCCGGAACTTGGCTTTACACACATGGCTCAAACCTTATCAATGGACTTTACAACGGTGCCAAAAACGTGATTTCCACTGTCGGAACATGGCTTAAAACAAATATCTCAGACCCTATTATTGACGGTATTAAAAACCTTTTTGGTATTCATTCTCCGTCTACGGTTTTTGCTGAAATTGGCGGGTATTTGATATCTGGACTGAAACAGGGAATCTCTGACAGGATTGGAAGCGTGATTGATACGTTCACAAACATTAAGAACACTGTAACCGGCGTGTGGGACGCTATTAGTTCGAATACCAAAACAGCTTGGGATTCGATCGGTTCGAAAATTAAAGGAGCTTGGGATACCATTACTGGACAAACTGAAATCAATTCTGCATCCGCAGCTACAAGTGCTGAAAACTCCTTCAGCCGTGTAAGCACATCTGCGACAAAAAACTGGGGAAATTCTTCCCGTGAAGTAACCAAAAATGTCCGCCAGATGAAGGTTGACGCAAGCACGGAACTTGGCAGAATGGATGAAACCGTCCGCAGCCACTTTGGAAGCCAGTACAGAATCGCTCTTAGCAAGTGGCAAAATCTTGGAAGGGATATATCTTCTTACATCCGGGGAACCATGGATACGAGCATCGGCGGTGCGATTGGCAGCATAGTTAATACAATCAGCAGAAACTTCGGAGATATGTACAGTATCGGGCAAACGGCTATGCAGAATCTCCGAAACGGCATGGAGTCAATCAATATCAGGACTCCACATATTTCTATGGATTATACTGATTGGCAAGAGGGACAGACCCACAAGTGGCGGTACAGTTCAAAAGTTGACTGGTACGCTAAAGGCGGTCTTTTCAATGCGGCATCCGTGATTGGTGTCGGTGAAGCTGGAAAGGAAGCGGTCCTTCCATTGACCAACAAGCAGGCCATGAAGAGCATTGCTGACAGCATTACCGGAAACATGCCGGACGGAAGTATCGGGCTAGGTAAGGAAGAAATGACACAGGCGGTAACACAGGGTGTCGCTATGGCAATGATGAACATGAACACCGGTGGGAACTCATCTCCACAGTACATTTCCAACACGATCAATCTGGACGGACGTGCTATTGCGAAAGCGGTCACAAAAGCCCAGAACGACAATAACCGGCGGAAAAACCCTAGCCCAGCGTGGTAAAAACCATTGCCATTTCTGCCGGATTGCGGTATAATGAATGAGTAACGAGTAGTACCTATATCTTGAAAAAATAAAATATTGAGCAGACTTTTAAGATGATATTTACTTGGGTTGAAACAGTGACCCGTTTTCCGTGATACCGTCTTGGAGTCTGCTCTTTTTTGTTTCCAAAAACCCTGCCTGCAAGAGCAGTTGCGAACGAAAGGAGTTATATGGAGATAGTAAGTATTAAAAACAATCAAGCATTTACTGACAGCAAAATTATTGCATTCGGCACAAGCAACCGGCATCATTCAATAACTGCGGTAATTCAAAAGTATTTAGATGATTTCGAGGATTTCGGGAAGGTTCGATTTAAAATGGAACCTTTGGCAAGCGGCCAGAAGGAAAAAGTTTACATCCTAAATCAACAGCAGGCTACATTGCTTATGACCTATTTAAGAAACAGTGAAATTACCCGTAGGTTTAAAAAAGAGCTCGTTCGCCAGTTTTACTTAATGCAACAATTTATTTTCGAACGTCAAAGCAAGTATTGGGTTGAAACACGAGAACAGGGAAAACTTACTAGAAAAGCTGAAACGGATATTCTGAAGCAATTAGTTGAATACGCGAAAGAACAGGGTTCTCAGCATTCTGATAAAATGTATATCACATACACCAAATTAGCAAATAAAATTTGCGGTATATCTGGAAGGGATAACGCTACAGTTCAACAGTTGAGCAACCTTACTGTATCTGAAAATATTATTCTTCATTGCATCCAAGCAGGAATCTTGGAGAATAAATACTACAAAGAAATCTATAAAGACTGTAAAAAGCGACTGGAGATATTCAAAGATATTGCTTATTTGGAAGTCGCATAAAACTGGTAAAACCAACAGGCTTACCCGACGGGGGACAAGCGTAAACCGTAATGCGCCTGCCTGTTGTTTTTATAAATTACGGATTCTGGCTATTCATGGCAAGCCACATTGAACCAATACGGAGGTTATCTATTATGAATAAAAAATTATCAGATCTTATTTTATCTACTCAAAGCAATCTTGTTATAAATTCCGAACTAGCAGTAAAAATAGGACTTAATGAAGCTATTGTTTTAAGACAAATTTATTATTGGCTTGAAATTAATGAAAAGTTAAAAAGAAATTATTACGATGGAAAGTATTGGAGTTACAATACCATGGAAAATTGGAGAAAAGAAAATTTTCCGTGGTGGTCAACAAAAACCGTTGAAAGAGCATTTAAAAATTTGGTAAATTCCGGTCTTGTTATTACGGGCAATTATAACAAGGACAGTAGGGACAGAACTAAATGGTATTCTATTGACGAAGATATTCTTGAAAAAATCTTAAAAGATACTGTTGAAATTTCAACGTCAGATTGTCCGTGTGCAAATAGACAAAATGACGAAATGCACACCGACAATTCGACAGAAGCATTACCAGAGACTACTTACAGAGAACACTATACAGAGAATACAGATAAAGACTTTATTTTATCAAATAAAGAGAAAAAGACTTTATCAAAGAATGATAAAGGTTCAAAGACTTCTGCTCTTGATAATATTAATATATTAAATATAAATAATATACCCTCACGGACAACTGAGCAGAAGGAAGTGTACCGCAAGCAAAAACAGAAAAATCGTTCTGAGAAATACCGGGACGAAGATGTACCACAGATTCTGTACAATAAGTTTAATTCGCTGTATGGTGAACAGGAGAATATTCTGGAAGATCATGACATTTGTCTGACTATGGCAGTTATCGCTTATTACTTCAAACAGTACCGGGCGCACATGGGCGAACAGCACATGATGATTTCTGCCGAATACGCTGATCAGTTCATGGGAGTTATCATTGGCGATGATTCACCGCTTCTGAAAGCAGACGTGGAAGAAAAGGATGAGCTCCGGTTCTATCAGGACATGATAGATGAGTTCTTCAAGTCAGACCTTGGCCAACGAAACGGAAAAAGCTTTGACCGTCATATCTGGCTGTTCTTCAGCGAGGAGAATCAGAGGATTTTGTGTGAACGGGTAAAGCAGAAATGGGAAGAATAAGAATACATTGATTAAAACGAGCCAGAATCCATTTGAAATGCCATAGACGATAATTTCCTCACGTGACCTATTCAAATTGATTCTAGCTTAAAATAATACAGTAATTAATTAGAAAGTGAGAAAGAAATGAGTAGACTTGGAAAAGAAATGCCGGCAGAATATTCTGATCAGTTTGATGAACTGAGACAAAACCGGTGTGAAACAAGCTTTTACAAATACGGCACTGCAAAAGATAATTTCGGCGAGAAATTGGTAAATGCCATAGAATCTCATGATATGTGCATCAAAAAATATCTTAAAACCGGCAACACGGAGTATCTTTGCGATGCTGCGAATTATCTGATGTTTGAATTTATGTACCCACAAAAAGACGGTGCTTATTTCAAGGCTACTGATAGTGGTGAAAGTGCCGGAGTAGCAGGAACACCGATAAATCAGTTAAAGGAGAAGTGGTAAAATGAAGAAAATCAAAATTATGTTACTTGCAATCTTATGTCTATGTCTTATCGGCGGAACTACAGGATGCGCTCTGATGGACGATGCTATTAATGACATCAAAGGCGATTTGGTTGGAAATGGATATACAATCCGCACCTATGACAACTACGGTCAAAAGGTCATGACCACGGTCGGAGACAAGATCAATGTTCAAGGGAATCCGATTGAGACAACCTCTTACAACAGTGATGGAACTGTGGTCAGCGGATACGAGCTGTCATCCGTGATCACAATCAATATTGACGGCAAGGAAATCCAGAGCTGCGGCGACACCTGCATATTTGAGCAAGATGGTCTGGAACCGGATGTGGATTTTGAGCAGACTGATATTTACAGTCAATCTACAGGGAAACTTTCTGACAATACTTATGTTGCCGGGATCGTAAATCAGTACAAGAATTATTTCGGAAAATCCAGAGTTGTTGTGATTAAATCTCAGCTTGGACAGCCCATCACAGCATATTCCGGTGACGAAGTATACTGGAAGATTCCCAAGAAGTTGCCGAAAATGACAAAGCTCATGATTGACGGGAAAGCCCTTTACATCCACCGGGCAAACTTTCAGATCATTGACACAGCCTTACTCAAATAAAACGACTTAAATACGGGCACGATTTTTTTTGAATGTAAAATTCCACGGAAACACAAAAAATGGATTCTGCGTGATTTTGCCTAATTAATTACTGCGATTCTCATTGTAGTTTCTCTTTATCAGATGTATAATTGAACTATCAATCCAAGGGAGGAAGAAGTAAATGAAAAAGTGGAAAAAGCTTACAGTGATTTTGCTAGCAATAATTACGGCACTTACTATGGCAGTTCCGGTATCGGCGGCAACAGTTAAAATTAACAAAACGAAGGTGATGATTTGCACAGGACAGATAATGCGGCTGAAGATAGTCGGAACGAAAGCGAAACCAAAATGGTCTAGTAACTCAAGAAATGCGATTGTGAATAATGCCGGAAAAGTAACAGCAAAGGCCCGAGGAACAGCTACGATTACTGCCAAAATCGGGAAGAAGAGTTATCGGTGTTTGGTGACAGTAGAAGCACCGAGGATCAGCAGCTCAAATATTTCACTGTACAAAGGAAAAACGGCGCAGCTTAAAATGCTGAATACGAAACAGAAATACAGATGGTCTTCTTCGAACGCTAAAGTTGCAACAGTTTCGTCAACCGGTAAGATTAGTGGAAAAAATGTCGGAATTGCTTATATTTCCGCCAGAAGTGCGTCTGGTAAAACATTTAAGTGCAAAGTCGCGGTCAAAAATCGGAGTAATAAGCCGAAAGGAAGCATAACATATTATGCAGAATCGGCGCCGTATGGAGCAGTCGGAATTTTTAGAAATAATTATGATTATGCTGTTGATATGGAAGTGACTTTTGTATATTATTTGAACGGTGTTATGGTGGGCAGAAGCCAAGATCGTAATTTCGCATTTGCTGCTCATTCCCAGTGTGCTATGCAAGGGTGGAACAGTGACTTGACATGGGATTCCTTTAAGATAAGTATTAAAACTGAAAAGACCTACAACATCATAACAAATACACCAGGAATTACCTATAACTCAAATTTTGGTAGTGGAAACGTTATGGTTGAAGTAAGAAATAATGGGAAAAAGAACAGTTCGACGCAAATAGGAATTGTATTTTACAAAAACAATAAAATTGTAGGATGCGATTCTGCTTATCCTCATGTCGAAAATCCAGGAGATACAGATTATGTTGAATTTAAATTTCCGTTTGATTTAAATGATGAAGATATCGTTCCCGATAGATACAAAATATATGTAAATAATTCATATATTTACACATGGGAGAGATAAAAGAGCCGGGGAGAAATCTCCGGTTCTTTCTTTTTTTGCCCGAACATCATATGTAAAAATATGGAATCATATTACGTCAAAAAAGTATAATGAATAATCATAAAGCGTCTATCTTTGATAGGCGCTTTTTTCATGCGCAAAAATGAGGTGATTATTCAATGGCAGACGTTTTTATAAAAATTAATGGTGTAGCAATGCCTTGTCCGTCCTCTTTTACCTGGGGGCTTCAGGATATATCAGCGTCAGAATCCGGAAGAACAGACGATACGATCATGCATAAGAATCGTGTTGGGCAAAAGAGAAAACTGGAAATCGGCTGGAATGCGCCAGAATGGGAAAAAGCTTGCAAAATCGTACAAGCGGTCAATCCGGAGTACATTTCTGTTGAATATCCCGATCTCTTGTCTGGAAACAAACACGAAGTCCGAACCTTTTATGTTGGCGACCGGTCCGCTCCTTTTAAGTGTTGGTGGATTGGAAATCAACGAATGGAAGGATTGCAATTTGACCTGATCGAACAGTAGGAGGTGAGAGATTGAGAGATATTTCAAACAGATTCAAGAATGAACAGGATAACGATAACAGGAATTATTTAAAATACGCAGACATAACGCTGACGGATGGAACAATTATCAATCTTACCAACGCTGATTTTTGGTCAAACGGTATGAAGTTTGAGGATTCCGTGTCTGACGACAACGTTTTCAAGATCGGGTCCGCAAATATCAACACATTGAATCTGTCAATCAATAACTTTGACGGAAAGTATACAGATTATGATTTTACAGATGCTACGGTGATCTGCTATGTAGGAATTGAACTTGAGCCAGAAGATACCAGTGCATTGCTCGATACCACCGGCGATAAGATTCTGGATACGACCGGTAATGAAATCATAGTACATAAGAATGCTTTGATAGAAAAAATCCGAATATGCACAATGACGGTCATAGATACTCCGTACCAGAATACTACGATCATCGAACTACAATGTGAAGATAACATGCGGAAGTTCGACCGTGATTATTCAGCAAGTAAGCTGAAGTATCCAGCAACAAGGAAACAAATAATACAGGATGCTTGCAAAGTGTGCGGAGTAACACTGGACACGCTTAATTTCTATCAAGATTCTTATCAGATACCAGCAAGGCCCGATGATGAGGCGCTGACCTTCAGACAAGTTATAGCATGGGTATGTCAGATCGGATGCCAGTACGCCAGATGCGATAAATACGGCAGATTGACTATAAAATGGTATGATACGGAAATTGCTGATGCGGACAGAGTAGTTATAAAATCCACTAATGGTTTTACCCCGAACCTGGACGATGTAGTGATAACTGGTGTGCAGGTAACAGAGTATCTGGAATCCACATCTGAAAACGAAGAAGCGAGTTCGTATCTGTATGGAGAAGAAGGATATGTTCTGAAAATCAGTGAAAACAAACTGATTCCGCAAGGAACCGGAGAGGTTGTCGCAAGTATAATCGGTGAAAAATGCGTCGGTATGTCTTTTCGGCCGTTTGAAACGGAATGTTTGACCGATATAGTTCTCGAAGCCGGTGATGCTGTTTTAATCACCGACCGAAAAGGGAAAAGATATAAAAGCTTTTTGACAAACGTCGTGCTGCAACCGGGGTCGTTTGAGCAGATTTCCTGCAATGCCGAAAGCGCAGCCCGGAATAGTTCAAAGACCTATTCACTTGTAACGCAAGCGGCTGTCGATGCCAGAAAGTCCGTTTGGAGAGAGCGGACTGCCCGAGAGCAAGCATTGCAAGAGTTTAAAGACCGGCTGGACAATTCCACCGGTGTTTATACCACGGTCCAGACTCAGCAGGACGGTAGCCAAATTTTTTATTTGCATGATAAACCCACACTTGCAGAATCACAGGCTGTATGGAAGATGACCGCAGAAGCATGGGGCGTTTCGACAGATGGCGGTCAAACATGGAACGGCGGAATGACCGTTGATGGAGATACGATTGTAAGAATTTTAAATGCTGTTGGTGTTAATGCTGACTGGATTAATGCCGGAGCAATCACGGTAACAGACGCCGACGGAAACATCATCTTTTCTGTGGATATGGACACGAAATCCGTATATCTCGACGGAAGTGTTCAAATTGGTGGGGGAAAATCCCTTAATCAAACATTTGCAAATTATCTCCAAGAGAGTAAGGATTATTCAGACGGAAAACTGTCTGACTACGCCGAAACGGTAACTGGTTCACTGGGAGAGTTGCAAGACCAGATAGACGGTCAGATTGAAACGTTCTACTACGATTATGAACCTACACTCCAAAACAAACCTGCATCAGACTGGACAAGTGCAGCAGAAAGAAAGAAGCACATCGGTGATTTGTTCTTTAATAAAACAACCGGTTACGCATATCGTTTTATGCAGGACGGAGCAACGTGGGGTTGGACATTGGTACAAGATACCGATATCACGAAAGCTATGAAAGCTGCTGAGAACGCCCAGGATACCGCAGATCATAAGCGTAGAGTGTTTGTGACAAAGCCGCAGCCACCTTACGATATCGGTGATTTATGGTCGCAGAGTGAAGATGAAGGTGGAGATATCCTTACCTGTACAGTTTCAAGAGCAAAGGGAGCATCTTATGTTCAGTCGGATTGGCAGAAACGGAATAAATATACAGATGATACAAAAGCAGAAGAGGCCCTTGAGGCTGCATCCCTAGCCAGAAACATGACCATGCAGCTTGATAACGACTATCAGGGAATCCCGGTTGACAGCAACGGCAACTATACAGAGTTCCCAGAATGCACTACAACGGCGACAGTCATGTACGGTACACAGGATATCACGAATAACTGTACATACACGATTACGACGTCGCAGAACATACAGGGACATTGGAATAAGGAGAATAAGACGTACACCGTCACCGGCTTGACCGCAGACAGCGGATGGGTGAATATCAAAGCCGCATATCTGAATAACCTTGTCGTATCGAAACAGTTCTCACTTGCGAAACAGTACGCCGGACCACAGGGAATCCCGGGTGTCGGACAGGATGGAAAGACACAGTACACGCACCTTGCATATGCCAACAGTGCTGATGGAACGAAAGACTTTTCGGTATCTGACGGAAATCGTGAATATATTGGAATGTACGTGGATTTCGTGGAAGCCGACAGCACTGACCCGAAGAAGTATACGTGGTCACTGATTAAGGGAGCGGATGGTGCACAGGGTGTACCGGGAACACCGGGAGCGGACGGAAAGACACCGTACTTCCACATCGCATACGCGAATAGCGCTGATGGTAGAACAGGCTTCTCTGTGGATGATAGCGTCAATAAGCTGTATATCGGGCAGTATACCGATTACACACCGAATGACAGCACTGACCCGACAAAATACAGTTGGACGAAAATCAAAGGCGAGCAGGGAAATGCCGGAAGGACTTACTTCTTCCAGAGTAATGCAGATGTGTTACTGATGGGGGCAGATAAGAAGATAACACCGGCACCGCTCATTGTGGATTCGTTCTACAGGGATGGAAACGGCGAGATTGCACAGTCACAAAAAGGTTGGTGGAAACTTGAAAAATCCACCGACAACGGCGCTACATGGTCAGCGCTCACGGTATCGCAGACTGCGGCACTTGACCGGTTGAGCATTAATGTCAACAACCTGTCGCTCAAAGCTCATGACATGCTCAAGGTTTCGCTGTATTTTGACCAGTCGAAAACCAAACTTGCGGACTATCAGACATATTCCGTTGCGGTCGATGTTGCATCTCTGACACAGGAGCAGATAGTTGATATCCTATCAGACGGCGGAAAGTTCAAGGGTCTGTATTATGGCAAGGATGAGAGTGGAAACGCGACGCTGTATATTTCGTTCAATGCCGCAAAAGGTGGAACACTTGCACTCGGCGGACAGAATGACGGAAACGGCTTGGTGAAAATATACGATAGCAGTGGAAGTTTGATTTTAACCATTGGGCAAAATGGAATAGAAACCAGAGCAACGACGCTGACCAATAAAAATGCAAAGGGTAAAATTACATTTAACAAGAAAGGCTTGACATTTGTTCAGGATATAGCGGGCGGTGGTACAAGTTCAGACAACGACTTGCATCTTGAAAAAAGCATAATTTCATTTGATTCACTTGCTAACGTCATAGGTGAGCTCGACAAGCTAACAGTTAGGGGAGATGCAAAAGCAGAAGGCAGACTCCTTTTTTACGACTATGAAAATCAAAGCAAAAAAGCGAGTGGAGCGAAAGCGGTAACAAGACAACCTATAGCGTCTGTTACTGCCGATACTAACCGAGTAGCTTTTTTGAGTTCTGACTATCACGCAAATGGATATGGAGCCGGTACCGAACATGGTAGTTACCGCCTTGGCGTAAAAGCGCAGTGGGGCGGCAGCTCTTATGAAACGCATTATATTTATTCGAACCTGGCTGTTTCCGACATCCGCCTAAAAGAAAACGTTAAAAACAGCGAAACAGACGCTCTCGAAACAGTTAATCGCA
>OOAZ01000130.1_pt1 | contig 73512 bp, 46 predicted proteins | sample 1671221 | NCBI WGS metagenome assembly OOAZ01 (sample SAMN06348134, study PRJEB24527) | human gut metagenome | biome: human gut; feature: ankylosing spondylitis patient; material: feces | host: Homo sapiens | place: China | collected 2015-10
GCGCGGCATTGAAAATACTTCCGGTCCGCTGGGACAAGGACACACTTTTGCAGTAGGTGCTGCTATCGCCGCTAAATTTCTGAAAGCACGCTTCAACGAAGTGATGAATCAGACTATCTACGCTTATATCTCTGATGGCGGTATCCAGGAAGAGATTTCTCAAGGTTCCGGACGTATTGCCGGTGCATTGGGTCTGGATAATCTGATCATGTTCTACGACTCCAACGACATTCAGCTTTCTACAGAAACGAAAGATGTAACTATAGAAGATACTGCCATGAAGTATGAGGCATGGGGATGGAAAGTACTGAGTATCAATGGTAACGATCCTGACGAAATCCGTGCAGCGATCAAAGAGGCACAGGCTGAAAAGGAACGTCCGACATTGATTATCGGTAAGACTGTGATGGGTAAAGGCGCACGCAAAGCGGACGGTAGCAGCTATGAAGCTAACTGCGCTACACACGGTGCTCCTCTCGGTGGCGACGCATATGTAAATACAATTAAGAATTTAGGCGGTGATCCTACCAACCCGTTCGTTATATTCCCGGAAGTAGCCGAACTGTATGCAAAACGTGCAGAAGAATTGAAAAAGATCGTAGCTGAAAGATATGCAGTGAAAGCCGCATGGGCAAAAGCTAATCCGGAACTTGCAGCCAAACTGGAACTGTTCTTCTCCGGCAAAGCTCCGAAAGTGGATTGGGCCGCTATCGAACAGAAAGCAGGCAGCGCTACTCGCGCCGCATCGGCAACCGTATTAGGTGCTCTCGCTACACAAGTAGAAAATATGATTGTAGCTTCTGCCGACCTTTCCAACTCTGACAAGACCGACGGTTTCTTGAAAAAGACTCATTCGTTCAAGAAAGGCGATTTCAGCGGAGCATTCTTCCAGGCAGGTGTATCTGAACTGTCAATGGCTTGTATCTGTATCGGTATGTCGCTTCACGGTGGTGTAATCGCAGCTTGCGGCACATTCTTCGTATTCTCCGATTACATGAAACCTGCCGTACGTATGGCTGCATTGATGGAACAACCCGTGAAGTTCATTTGGACACACGATGCGTTCCGTGTAGGCGAAGACGGCCCTACTCACGAACCGGTAGAACAGGAAGCACAAATCCGCTTGATGGAAAAGCTTAAAAACCACAAGGGACACAACTCTATGTTGGTACTCCGTCCGGCAGATGCAGAAGAAACAACTATCGCATGGAAACTTGCAATGGAGAATATGTCCACTCCGACAGGTCTGATTTTCTCCCGCCAGAATATTGCTAACTTACCGGAAGGAACAGATTACGAACAAGCAGCGAAAGGCGCTTATATCGTGGCCGGTTCTGACGAAAACCCGGATGTAGTTTTAGTAGCTTCCGGTTCTGAAGTTTCCACTTTGGTAGCCGGTACAGAGTTGCTCCGCAAAGATGGTGTAAAAGTACGTATTGTATCTGCTCCGTCTGAGGGGCTGTTCCGTAACCAATCCAAAGAATACCAAGAATCTGTTCTCCCTGCAAATGCCAAGATTTTCGGTTTGACCGCCGGTTTGCCTGTTACTCTTCAGGGTCTGGTAGGCTGCCATGGCAAAGTATGGGGCTTGGAATCTTTTGGTTTCTCCGCACCTTACAAAGTACTGGATGAGAAACTTGGATTCACAGCCGAAAATGTATATAACCAAGTAAAAGCAATGCTCTAATGAAAACAATCGGATTAGCATGCGACCACGCCGGTTTTGAACTGAAAGAATATGTTCGCGGCTGGCTGGAAGTAAAAGGCTGGGCATACAAAGACTTCGGGACCAACTCTGCAGCAAGTGTAGATTATCCGGATTATGCCCACCCGCTGGCTCTTGCAGTGGAATCGGGTGAATGTTATCCCGGTATTGCTATCTGCGGCAGTGGAAACGGAATCAATATGACACTGAACAAGCATCAGGGGATTCGTGCAGCTCTTTGCTGGAATGCAGAGATTGCGCATTTGGCACGTCAGCACAATGACTCCAATATCTTGGTCATGCCGGGACGCTTCATCAGCACAGAAGAAGCGGACATGATTTTAACCGAGTTTTTCTCTACCGAGTTTGAAGGGGGACGTCATCAGAAACGTATCGACAAGATTCCGGTGAAATGAGCCTGAAATAAAGTAAACAAAGCAGTAAAGCTGTTCTTCTTTCAGGAGAGCAGCTTTATTTATATTTATCAAACAAAACCGGCAATAAACTGATAACAGAAATAACCGCAGACAACCAGTTTTAACAAGGTTCCCAATATGAATCCTATCAAGGAACCGAATCCTGATTTAAGCGCCTGTGAGAATTCCTTATTTCCCAACAGTTCCCCAATGACAGCTCCCAGAAACGGACCGAGAATAATCCCCCATGGTAAGAAAAGAAGACCGGCAAGAGTACCTATTATACATCCCCAATTTCCCCACTTACTGCCACCACTGTATTTACTGCCCAACATTGGAGTAAAATAATCCAGGACCTGTAATACAACCACAATCAGCAACCATACAATTAGTTGCGTAGTACTGTACCCCACCTTATCTGTACAATGAAGAATAAACAGTCCCAAATAAGCAATAGGAGGACCAGGAAGAAACGGAAGAATACAACCGGCTAATCCGGCAATCATACAGAGAGCACCAATGAAAATCAAAATAACGTCCAGCATAATCTGTTCAAATTTAATTCTGTATAGATTAGATAGAATACCATCTACAAAAATACAAAAAGAAAAGTAAAAGAAAAACCGTCACTCACGTGAAAGTAATTCTTTTACTTCTCTATAACTTAATGAACAAACTTAATAATTAACCTTATGACTTAAATGTCTTCAGTGTACATCATAAACATACAATTATCTTATTATTCCCATTAGATTTTAAAGGGTGTCATTTTCAGATATACCCGATAATCTTTAATCATACCTGTCTTACCGGCTTCTGCTCTCGGCAAATATGAAAATCCGGTTACTACCTTATCTTCACCAAGATTAATCACAATCTGATGCGGGAATTTATGTTTGGCAGCCGAAGAATAGCTTGTGTGCCAAAAGGTAGATTCCTGCAAGTCGAACACATTCGTTGCAATATTATTCGCTTCTTCTGTTTCCTCACTATCTGCATAAACAACTTTCCAATGTTGACGTGACAAGGGTTTCCCATCAGCTCCCAGTAACTCCAACTCAGCAATAGCTGCAAAATCTTTCCCATCATGTGCATTCAATGCTTCGAGACAGAAGAAACGAGTTTCCACCTCTTTTCCAAACTTCACATGTTGCCAACCATTACCCGCCCTGAAAGAACCTTTATAAACGGGTGTTTCTCCGCTCAAGTCCAAGTTCTCACCTACTTTACGATGTGCATAGGCAGCACCATGAACGCGTAAATTATCGAGAATAGGTTGTTGCAAGCCTGCCGTTTCCGGTTGTACAGGTCCAGCCATATCCAATATAATCACTTCATTCTCTCCTTTCTTCAACCAACATCCCGGCACATATAAGGTTTGTTGTGGCCCAATTTCCCAGTAACGTCCAATAGCATAACCGTTCACCCAAACCATACCTTTACTCCAGGTAGTCATATTCAAGAATGTATCACCTGTTTTGTCCAACGTAAAGGTTCCCCGATAGTAGGCAGGATATTTCTGGGGATTATCCTGTTTTACAAATTTCTTATTTTGCGCAAAAGCATAATCAACCGGAATATTATAAACTTTCCAGTTCTTCAATGAAGTAATAACACCATTATTCGACTGGACTTCCACTTTTTCAGTGATACCCTTCCAATCATAAATGCCTTTACCAAAATTCATACGTCCCATTGCTTCTACCAAAATATCCAGCTGGGCCCCTTCTTTCATTGGAGGAAGAATAACCGTACCTTCACCTTTTAAACGACTTAACGTAGCTAATTTCTTACCATCCAAGAAAACCTGTGCCCAGTCATGAGCCTCTGTGATTGTCAGAGTCTGTTCTTCTTTAGATGCCGGCAGTGTAGTCCGGTACAAAATACTTCCCCATCCCTGATCGAACGCCTCCATTGACTGAATGTTTTCACTAATCTTTGGCTCCGGCAGATTATCAAACAGTATCGCCACTTCATCCAACTTGAATGACGGAATGGCAATAGTCGGAATAGAATCCGGAACTTCCGGCAATGACTCACCTTCGGGTAAATAGTTACTTAACAAATTGCGTACCTCAAAATATTTGGGAGTGACTTTCCCTGATTCATTGATGGGAGCATCATAATCATAAGACGTACACGTCGGAGAGAAATTAGGGAAATTTGCTCCTCCCCAATGTCCGAAACTAGTACCTCCATGAGTCATATACAAACTAAATGAAATATTCCGGTCAAGCATTTCTTTCATTCCTTTTACCAAATCCTCCGCACTACGTGTCTCATGCTTCGCTCCCCAATGATCGAACCATCCGGACCAAAACTCACTACACATCAACGGAATATCAGGACGGAGTTCTTGCAAACGCTTAAATTGATCGTCAATATTAGCCCCTGTACCAAAGTTGATTGTCCAAAGCAAATCATCCAATGCATTATTCTCAAAGTTCGAATTCCAGTCACATTGGAATAAAGGAACTCCTGTGAAACCTGCTTGCTTTACAATATCACGTATTTCGGCAATGTATGGTTTGTCTATTCCGAATGATCCATATTCATTCTCAACCTGTACCATAATGATATTGCCACCTTTACTAATCTGGAGATCGGTAAGCTGTTTACCCACTTCATTCATGAACAATTTCACCCGCTCCATATAATACGGATCCTGTTCACGAAGCTTGATGTCTTTCTTCTTCAACAACCACCAAGGTAATCCACCCATCTCCCACTCTGCACAAACATACGGTCCGGGACGAACGATCACATACATTCCGTTTTCCTGTGCCAATCGACAGAAAGCCGCAATATCTTTCTGACCGGTAAAGTCATATTTTCCTTCTTCCGGCTCATGGAAATTCCAAAAGACATAAAGACAAATGGTATTCATACCTAATGCCTTACACATTTTGATACGATGCTCCCAATACTCTTTTGGTATACGGGGATAATGAATTTCGGCTGCTTTTACCACAAACGGTTTTCCGTTAAGTAAAAATGTCTTGTCCCCTATTTCAAATGTCTCCTTTGAAGATTGGGAACAGGAAGTGCTGAAAACAGTCACTAATAAAATAAGCAAATACAATAAAGGTTTCTTCATTTTCTAATTTATTGTTTTCATGATACATTCATCTCTTTTATAAATTCACCATCGGCTAATGTTCCCATTAAGACCGACAGCGAATTTGAAAACCAATCTCATTCAATTACCCTAAAAACTAAAACTATTACCTATTGAAAACTAAATGCATTGCAAAGATGAGATATTCTTTTTATACAAAGGTCTTCAAATCGGTCAAAACAGGACAATATTCATTCAACATAGCCTAAATATTGCTTTTTTGCAGTGTTTTTTATTCATTATAAAAAATCCCGCCAATACATTTTACAATATCGACGGGACCAACATATATAATAAAGGTTAGTTAGTGTAATTTTTTAAATCTGTCATTATAATACAATAGGCCATTCATTCCCTCAATGAACCGTATGTCACATTATCCTCCTTTACGTTCTTAACGTTATGGACTTTTTTCACAAAATCGTTCACCTTATCCACATGTACGTCTTTTATAACCACATTTCTGACAGGCAATTTTGCGTCCCCCTTTAACTCATATATCGCATCAGCAGAATCACAAATCACATTTTTCAAATAAATGCCATCAATACGAGTAATACGTTCTTCATAAGTAGGAACAAGCTCCCTCCACTGATAGAGTACATCTGTATCTATTTCCAATACACGTTGCACATGCCCTGTTCTTATATTTTCCATGTGAATATTTTCAACAAACGCTCCTCGCCTATGATTTGTCTTCACAAAGAAAAGTCGTCGTACAGATTGTGGTACCTTACAATCATGCATATACACATTGCGAATACCACCTGAAATCTCACTGCCAATCCCTAACAAAGTATGTCCTTCCAGAATATTACAATTACGAATTACAATATTTTCAGTCGGAGTGTTCAATCTCCAGGCGTCACGATTACGACCGGCCTTAATCACCACCGCATCATCACCTTGGTCAAAGGTACAATCCTCCACTAAAAAATTACGAGTCATCTCCAAATCAATACCGTCATTATTGTGTCCATGCGCTTTAACATCCAGATGACGTACTATCCCGCCATTGCACATATACATATGAATCGTCCAAAAGGGGCTTTCACGAATCTTAAAGCTATCAAGCAGCACATTCTCACAACGATTAAAATGTATCAGATGTGGACGAAGATGATTCTCACCTACCGCCATCTGTCGTTTTTCAACAGGTACATCTTTGGACGCCATCGTATACAACTTTCTAAGTGCATCCATGTGAGCCTTAGGACGGGCAAACCACTTCTTCCAACAATCCATCTTCGGACTTAACATACCTGTTCCTGTAATAGCCACATTCTTGCATTCAAAAGCATAAATCAAAGGTGAATAGTTATAACATTCCATCCCCTCCCAAGACGTCATTACGGCTGGCAAATAATGAGAAGGATTATCCGTAAAACGTAGTACCGCCCCTTCAGCCAAATACAAGTTTACATTACTCTTGAGATGGATTGGTCCGGTCAACCATTCTCCTTCAGGTATAACTACTCTCCCGCCTCCTGCCTGATTACAAGCAGTTATAGCACCTGCAATTGCATCAGAAACATCCGCCTCTCCTCCTTTTACAGCACCATAATTTACAATGGAGAAATCTTGATCAGGATATATAAACTCTTTTATTGGCTTCATTGAAAATGGCGCATCCACTTTCACATATTTGAATTGTCCCCACAGAGTTGCAAAAGAGACAGCTAACAGTCCTATAGTAAATAAAAATTTCTTCATTTAATAATGTATTGCATGATCCTTTGGAAATTCATGTCCACTCCACGCCTTTTTAGAGGTCCAGTCTTGAGGAGCTGAAGTCCAAAATGAATGATTGGCAGGAAGTCCTAATGGAAGAAATACTTCTGATGTAATATACATACTTCCATTATTACTATACCAGTCCGCCAACCCGGTCTGATGCCCGGCGAAGCCTAATTGCAAAAATCCTTTCTCATTGAAATTACCATCAACAGCAAACAAACGTTTCATGACGCAAGTTAATGCATTACGTACCTGACCTTCCGGAAGTTCTTCGGGCAGCATTTCTTTCCAGCAAAGCATTGACAATGGCTGAAAAACTCCCAAACGATAAGTCATCGAACGACCGAATACCGGAAAAGATGCTTCAGGAGATATAAAACGTTCCAAAATCATTCCGAAACGCTGCATGCGTTTCTTAGCCAAATCTTCTGTTTTCTTTTGCATCTCCAAACTACGGTCATGCAATATTACTTTATGATCGTTGACAGTCTGCATTACTTGTACAAACATAGGTTGAATCACATAACTATTATAGTAATCGAATGCAAAAGTTTCTCCATCCGAATACCAGCCATCACCTACATACCACTCTTCTGCTTTTCGAACAGCTGTATGAATGCGGAACAAATCGTATTGTGCATCGGCTTCCATCAAAAAAGATTCAATCATAGCTGAAAACAATAGCCAATTTGTGTATGGCGGATCAATCCGACGCAATAACTGAAATTCTTTAATATAACGTTGTTTTGTCACTTCATCCAATGGTTCCCAAAGCTGCTTTTTAGCACGAAGAAAGCTACTGGCAATATAAGCCGCATCTACCAAAGGCTGTCCTTCATTTCTCCATAAGAGATAATCAGGGCTATCCGGGTCAACAGCATGTGCGTAGCTCTTCAAAGCCCATTCCCGCAATTGCTTACGTATTTTACCCTCTTCCGTATCATCGTCGGGCAAGGAAAGCCAGGGAGCAATACCGGACATCAGACGCCCGAAACACTCCATGTAAGTCACATCCTTACTGCGTCCATCCCATGTCGGACTGATTTCCACCTGCATATTTTTCTTCAACTCCCCTTTGCTCATATTACTCAATACAGGAGCAGCAATTTTATATGCCATCTGTGCCCAATATTCACGGTCACTGATTTCCTTTTCTACCTTCCCCTTTTTAGCATAAGTTACTGTGCTGAACACACACAATAAAATGAAGACCAGGATATTTTTATTTTTCATCATTACATTCAAATATAAAAAACAATTTTAATTATTCAGATATTTCACCATTTCAGAACCCGCCAACAGGAAAGCTCCTACCCCAAAGTCCGCAGTCGTCTCTGGTCCGACATTCTTATGTTGATCTGCTCTTTCACCGATTGGCTGTACATAGCCTATCTTCCCATTGGGTTGCAAAGCTATTTCAGTCAAATATTTCCAACCTTGTTTAATAACAGGTTCATAAGTGGATTTATCCAAAAGTCCATTATTCACCCCCCAAAGATACCCATAAGTAAAGAAAGCTGTCCCACTTGTTTCACGCCCCGGAGCCTGCACCGGATCCAACAAACTACGAGTCCAGTATCCTTCTTCTTGTTGTGCAGCAGCCAATGATTTAGCCATAGCCTGGTATATGGTAATATATTCAGTACGATGTACATCATTTTCGGGTAAGTCTTGCAAAACTTTAGCCAAACCTGCAAACACCCAACCGTTACCCCTAGACCAAAAGTCTTTCAATCCTTGATTTGTCTTATGTTTCGGGTAGATATATTTTCCATCGCGATAAAACAGGGCACTTTCCTCATCATACATGAGGTTTTTAGCATAAGTAAAGTACTCATAGAGTTTATCCAAATATTGCTGATTACCTGTAACCTTATAAAGTTTGGTCATCACCGGCATTACCATATACAATCCGTCTGCCCACCACCAATAGTCATTATTGGGAGTTGACATCTCATATTCCATCACTTCCTTGGCACGGGCTATTTTATACTCTGTCGGCTCACGGTCCATGTTATACAAGTCAATATAAGTCTGGAAACAGATCTGCCAATCTCCGAAGAGAACATGTTCCATCGTTTCACCATAATTATATTTCCACTTGGATTTATCATCAGAAGTAGCTCCTTTCCATTGATTCTTTTCAGCCCATGCTTCCGAATACTTCTTGTAAGTCTCATTACCGGTTACTTCATAAGCTGCAATATTTCCGGTATGATAAGCAGCCGGATGCCAAAAGGCAAATGCCGGTTCCGGATTCTCCGCCTGCCAACAGTCATTTACTTTCTTAATAGTCTCAATAACCTTTGACTTTGTCCATACACTATCGGTAATTGTTTCATTCTGACTGTTACTCTTACCTGATTTACATCCTGCCATGCTAATACTGAAAACACAGCTTAATACCCAAAAAGAAATTTTTCTAAAGTTCATTAATTATACAGTTTTTCGTGGTTATTATTACAATGCAAAGATGCACCCTTTTTAGGACAGAAACGTCCTAAAATGAATCAAAACCGTACAAAAATCATTCAATGCACATAAAAAGAAAGTTATGGAAGGCACATAAAGCCTTCACATAACTTCTACCAATAATTAATCCTTAAACAATCTTTCTATTAAAACTAAACACACATCTATCTATTTACTTTGGGGAATAATCAAAAAACTAAACCCACACGGCCCGCCACCTCCATTTTCCAGCCGGACCAAAACTTTATTCCACCCCTGTCGAAACTGAAAAGGAGCGATATGTTCATCAATATTATACCAACTAGTTCCATAGTCACGCCATACATCCTTGCCGTTAATCCATACACGTCCGCTGTCATCCGTACCAATAGCCACCAGCATCGTAGTAGCCTCATCAAAGTAAAGCTCGGTATAAGCATAGTAAGTTGAATGTCCGGTAGTCACAGGTGGCACATTGTGCATCGATTCACTTTGCATAAACTTCCAACGTAGCGTCCCGTCAAGCTGTACCTCGTCTCCGATAACTTTTAGCGGATCGGAATCCGTTTCCGCAATTCCTGTTCCTATCTGTCCATCAGTATATACAGCATCAAAGTCAATAGAAACTTCAGGTGGATGAACGATGGAAAAATCCTCCCGGCCGAAGCTCTCCCACGGTCCAATCATATACCATGTATTGATATAGAGCCATCCCTTACGTTCTGCATCTTTAGAGAAACGCCGTCCGGGCAACGCTTGTGCTTTCACCATTTCCTTACTCAACTTCGATCCAGAATAAGCACTGAACGTTCCCTTTCCGCCTCCGGAAGCAGAAACCTCTCCACTGCCTCCCATCCCCATACCAGTTCCGTTCCCATTACCGCTACCATTGCCTCCGGGACCTCCATTCCCCGGACTGCCAGTACCTTGTCCCATTCCGTTTCCAAGATTACCAGCCTGACGAACTGCCCCGAACAACCCTTCCAAACGAGATTGTGCCAACCCTGCCTGACGAGTAGCTTGTCCGAGCAACCCACGATAATTATTCAAATCAGCAGTGCTCTTTATTTCCAATCCTCCACTAGCATTACTGCCTGCCGAAGTTGCCCACTCACTATCCCTTGACTGCATTCTTATCAATTCATCAAAACTCGGCATACGTGAATTACCCGCTTTCAAAGAACTATACACTTCAGGAAACGACTGTCCCTTGGATAAAGACTGTTTAGCAGCACTCACAGCCAAATGGTTTTGTTGGATTTCAGCCTCATAGTCACGTAATACAGCATAAAGTTCTTCGACAGAAGCATTATCTGACGGATTTCCTGCTCGAGGAATAGCCCGTGCTTTCGATGTATCATTCGCATCAGCAGGTGCTCCCCACGGCAGTTTTCTTTTCTCCACTTTCGCCAACATATCGTCTTTACGCCGTCTCATTGTTTCAGCCATCGTTTGAAACTTCTTCACCTGCTCTTCCAGATTCTTCTTTACCAAAACTTCCGACTGTTCTACCAACTGTCTGGCATAATTAGCAGGTAGTGCCCGTTGTGCCTGTTCCTGTTTTACCTTTTCCGTCAAACTCTTTCTGGACTTTTGATTTTTCTGCTGTTTCATTTGCAAAGCTATCACCTCCTGATCTGGAGACGGCATCTTCCAAATATAGAGTGCTCCGCCCACAAAACAAATCAATGCTATCATCCATGATAGGATAACCGTCAGACGGCTACTCCCTGTTGTAGTTTTCGTCATACGTCCTGATTCCTATATTAGTTAAGTTATAAAACTGGCAAGCATCCATCACTTCTACAAAACGTCCGAACGGAGTATGCCTGTCCATATCAATGCGAATACGCTTTCCCGGGTCAGTGATACATGTCTGCCGTAACTGTTCCATCATAAAATTGGTAGAACAAGGTTGCCCATCCCAATAAAAATTACCATCGGCATCCAATCCTACAATAGCCTGCTTATCATCCGGCTTCAATTTAACAGCCGATTGTGAAGTTGGCAGATCAACGGGAATATCCCTATTTTTCACTTTCGTCATGGTAGATACCAGAAAGAAAATAAGCAGAAGAAACACACAGTCGATTAAAGGAGACATAGAAACTTCCGGTTCGTCCTCGTTATTAAATAATGATAGTCTCATAGGCTTAATAAGGTTTGCTTCCAAGGCGTACACGTGTATGTGTAAACCCCTGTATTTGACATTGGTCGAATATCTCTATTACTGTACTTACCGGTACAGTACGATAGGCCGTCACATCGATATTTGTTTCCACTCCCCGACTATTGCGTAATTCAGAAAGAAAAGCGCTTAAATCTTTTACAGGCAAGTAAATACTTTCCCCCGAATAGGCATCGTGTCCTACTACCTGATACACATTCTTCTTTTCGTCTACTGCGATAATCACCGCTTCCTCGCCTGCCCGTGTAGTGGAAAGGCTTGAAGTCATTGTAGGAAGCGTTAACGGAATCTGCATTTCCCATTTTTTCATCATCGTAGTTACTAAAAAGAAAATGAGCAGCAAGAACACACAGTCTATCAAAGGAGACATTTGCACTTCTACCTTATCATCGTCATCATAATTCAGTCTCATTCTTTTCCTCCTTGTTGTCCAGATACAATTTGGTAATCACTTCTTCCACTTTTACCTCTACCAGTGAAGCCATACGCATGATACGATTCTTGATAATAAAGTATAAAGCAATGGAAGGAGCAGCTATAATCAAACCGGCAGCAGTTGTTATCAATGCTTTGGAGATAGAATCAGACAAAATAGAGGCACCACCTTCATCCCCATATAAAGCAACCAGGCCAAACGCCTCGATCATACCGACCACAGTACCTAACAAACCTATTAACGGAGCCAGTGAAGCGATAACAGAAAGAGGATATATACGTGCCAAATGTGTACGAATATCACGTGCAGCCATGTCACCTGCCGTCTGGCTTACAGCCTCACGCCCGGCTTTTACATGCTCAAAAATAAAACGCAGTGAGTTCGCTAGCGTAGAAGGATACTTGTCACAAGCAGCCAATGCTCCTTTCAAATCTCCATTTGCCAAACATTCATTGACACTTTTGCACAAAGGTTTCGGAGCCAGGCGACCTTGACGCGAAGTTATCAGTCTCTGAATTGCAATTACAAGAGTTATCAATCCCAACAAATACAATGGATACATCATTGTACCACCTGCCTTAATCTGTGCTCCCCAGTCGATTTGTACTCCCTGATCAGCAGCGATACTATCTGATGCAGCCTCATCATACATCAACTCATCATCTTCCTCCACTGCCGGAACAACAGTAGCAACCTCACTCGGAAGTACTTTCGGAGCATTTTTTATATCATCCTGTGTTTTTGCCAAAAAGATTTCATCAAAACCAGCATCACGCCTTTCAGGACAAATAAATGACATTCCGGTTAACGTAATATTACCGAAATCCTTCCAAAGGTCGCGTGTCATCACCATCCAGTGTCCAGGCTTGTCACCAAGATCCAGACCTTTCAACTGGTTTATCAAATCTTTTGGTTCTCCGGCGATATAAGTAAAATCATATTTCTTTCCTTTTTGACTAGCTGACTTTTCGGAAACATGAAATTTCATTCCGATCTGTTCTCCCCCCCATTTCACCCAGGCAAAAGTAATATAACGATATTCACCCGGTCCCGGGTTTTCTCGGATAGGAATAGATAAACCAGTCATTTCTGCGGGACTTTTAGTAGCTCCTACATATATATAGTTTTCTGCCTTCTTTGAGTACCCTCCTTTCCGAACATACTTATTATTGTTTTTTGTCCACTGACTACCGTCCGGTATCTTTGTACTGAACAACTCATATAATCCCTGAGCAGATTTTACATCCGCCTGTGCGCATACTTGGAACGTAAAAAGCTGTGCTGTTCCTAAAATGAACATTATCATAATGTTCTTCCTTACAAAATTTTTCATACTTGTGTAGTTCATGTTTATTCAGATCATCTTTCATATTTAAAATTCCAATCTTCAAATTCACATTTGCAAATGTGAGGAAAATATGTTTTATCACAGTACTCAAATCCATCAAAAAGGTCTAAATTTCAAAACCGCCCTTACGAAAAGTACAATAATCATGCAAAAAGGTCCAACTATAAATCAAATAGAATATTACATTCATGAAATAGTTGCAAATCTTCAGTTTACAAAATACTTTTGTATGTGCAAACCAACCAATAGACAGCCATGAAATACATCATTGCGTTATTATTCCTACTAGGAGGAATAGGAAAAACATGTATTGCCCAAGAAGGGAACAGTATAATATATAATGGGATACCGTGGTTTGACAACCGGGGAAATATCGTCAATGCCCATGGTGCATGTATAGTAGAAGATGGAGGACGATACTATCTTTTCGGTGAATGGAAATCAGACCGGAGCAATGCTTTCCCGGGGTTCAGCTGTTATTCTTCGGAGGATTTAGTGAATTGGAAATTTGAGAATGTCGTACTGAAAGTACAACCGGACGGTATTCTCGGTCCCAATCGTGTGGGAGAACGGGTCAAAGTGATGAAATGTCCTGAAACGGGCGAATACATCATGCTTATGCACGCGGATGATATGAGGTATAAAGACCCTTATATTGGAATTGCCACTTGTAAAACGATCAATGGAGACTATAAACTGCAAGGTCCTCTGCTATACAAAGGGAAACCTGTCAAACGTTGGGATATGGGAACCTTTCAGGATACGGACGGTGAAGGATATCTGCTTATCCATCATGGACCTATCTACCGGTTAAGTAAAGATTATCGCTCCATAGAAGCGGAAGTAGCATGCGTGAAAGATTCCGGCGAATCACCTGCCTTGTTTAAAAAAGACGGGCTTTATTATATGCTATACTCCAATCTGACCAGTTGGGAAAAAAACGATAATTTCTACTTTACGGCTCCCCAAATAGAAGGTCCCTGGACAAAACGAGGCTTATTCTGCCCCAAAGGCACACTTACTTATAATTCACAGACTACTTTCGTTTTTCCTCTGAAACGAGGGAATGATACTATCCCCATGTTTATGGGCGATCGTTGGTCTTATCCACATCAGGCTTCGGCAGCTACCTACGTATGGCTCCCCTTACAAGTGGAGGGAACAAAACTTTCCATTCCTGAATATTGGAATTGCTGGGACATAAAAACTTTACAACCGGTAGATTCTGAAGATGGCTGTAAGGAAATTCCACGAAAGAAAATCACCTTGAATCCTCCGTCCAACTGGAAAGAAACAGGCGGACAACTAACATCCAACATGCAAGGCAGTACCCTGTCCCTTCCTATCCAAGGAGGACGTACCGCTATCTTAGGTGAAACAAATTGCCACAGCGGCTATGCCCGGATTAATATTTTCAATAAGCAAAAAGAAAAAATACATTCGTTTCTGGTCGATTTTTATAGTAAAAGGAAAAATCAAGGTATCCGTTTCATCACTCCGGAACTTCCCAAAGGCAACTATACACTGACTATAGAAGTTACCGGTATCAGCCCTACATGGACCGATAAGACCAAGACTCGATTTGGCAGTGATGACAGCTTTATAACAGTCAGCCGATTTATAACCCTTTCTAAATAAAATAATAATGAAATCAACCTGTAAAAAAAATCCCATACGGTGTATGACCGTATTTCTCTATTGCTTGTCATTGTCCATCGCAATTCAAGCACAAAATCATGGAATTAATTTTCAAACCAATCCGTACACCGGAGCCATCAGTACGTTAACTATTGACGGAGATTCTCATTCCATGAACTGGGTATTGAAAACTGACGGCAGCCAATATCAATGGATAAAAGAAAAATATGGTTGGGGATTGGGCTACCTTACCATAGACAACGGTAAAGGAACGACAAGACAGGAATGGTCAACACCTGTTTCCACCCAACCCGACATTATCTATCAAGTAGAAAACATACAAATCCAGGTAAGCCGCATATCAGAAAACGGTAATTTGACAGAGCGCTATACTTTCACCAATACAGGAAAAGAGACAACACGACTTTCTGAAATCGGAATCTATACTCCTTTCAATGATAACTACCCGGATGCTCCCACATGCCTCCGTTCACGTGCCCACGCCCATATATGGGATGGTGGAAGCGCAGCTTATGTCAATGCCTTACGAATGGGGGGCACAGCTCCACATCTGGGATTGGTGTTAACCGAAGGTTATATAAAGAGTTACGAAAATTGGGAACGCGGAAGAAATAAAGGCAATTCACACACTCGCGGTGTCATAGCCCTCAATCTCCCGGATGTTCAACTTAAACACGGAGAATCTTATTCCATAGCCTGGAATATATTCTCACATAACGGCAATCAGGATTTCCGGAACAAGTTATTGGAAAAAGGAAGCGTACTTGTATCATGCAATAAATATGTATTTGAGAAAGGAGAAAAAGCCAAGATAGAACTTCACAGTCTGTCTCCTTTGAAGAACTGCAAATTACTGAAGAACGGCGTTCCTATCAAATTAGAACGCAAGGGTAATATCTGGAGCGCGGAAACCCTCATGAATCAGACAGGAGAAGTTCGTTTCGAGTTCCAATATAATAACGGGCGCCGGACCCATGCGGATTGTCTGGTATACACTTCCGTCAATGACCTGATACAAAAGCGTACAGAATTTATCCGTACTCATCAACAAATGAATGACCCCGATGATATGCGTTATGGCGCGTTTATGGTATATGACAACACAGAAAATCAGATCTATAAGAATGATACCCGTAACTGTAATCCGGTAGACCGCGACGAAGGTGCCGAACGTGTAGGAATGGGAGTATTGTTAGCCAAACAGTACCTGATCACCCGCCAACCCGAACTGAAAGAACCGCTTTTACGCTACGCCAACTTTATCCGTAAGCGTTTGCAAACCAAAGACTGTGTCACCTATTCCAGTGTAGACAAGACCGGAAGAAACCGCGGATATAACTATATGTGGGTGGCTGAGTTTTATTTCCAAATGTACAAAGTGACAGGAGATAAACAATATGCAACGGACGGATATAAAACCCTATGCGCCATGTTCAGGCAATTCGGGCACGATTTTTATGCCATCGGAATTCCGGTCAGTTTGGGATTGAATACATTGAAAAAAGCCGGAATGGAAGATGAATATCAGCATTTGAAATCCGAATTTATTAAAAGCGGGGATATTTTCTTAAAGAACGGGACAAATTATCCTAAACATGAAGTAAACTATGAGCAAAGCATTGTAGCCCCTTCTCTGCAATTCTTATTGCAACTTTATCAGGAAACAGGTATTCAGAAATATCTGGATGGAGTCCAGCAGCAAATGCCCGTTTTAGAAGCTTTCAACGGATTCCAGCCCAGTTATCATTTACACGACATCAGCATCCGCCATTGGGATGGCTATTGGTTTGGAAAGCGCGAAATGTTTGGTGACACGATGCCTCACTATTGGAGTACAATCACGGCAGCCGTTTTCCATCATTATGCCCAATGTACCGGTGACAGTTCATATCAACAACGCGCAGAAGAAATAGTCCGCAATAACCTTTGTTTGTTCTTCGAGGATGGAAAAGCTTCGTGCGCTTACCTCTATCCCCACAAAGTCAATGGAGAAAAAGCTCATTTCTATGATGAGTATGCCAATGACCAGGACTGGGCGTTAGTATACTATATATTGGTAAATAAAGGATTATAAAGTTCTTCCCAACATATAAGCCGCATACCTAAACTGTCAAAGATTAGTGTATGCGGCTATTCGAAATCAATAACATTTGGCATCTTAAGAATGATCCATAACAAAGCTGGTAATAATAAAAACCATTCTCAACTTCCTTGTTTGGAAAACGTCATCACCCCGTTCGATAATTTGATTGTCTTTTTAACAGGTTTCCGAGGAACGGTACGCAAAGCCCTCATGATAGTGAAAACGGAATCTACCGCCGCTCTCCGAATCTTGTCATTACTTTCTCCGGGGTAACGATCCAAAGCCTCCCGTATCAATGTGTTTCGATAATTTTCCATGATTTTAGAACTCTTTTTTAAACCTTCAGAGTCCTGCGTAGTAGCTCTCAAACTATCCGCCACCAATTTTGTACGCGGTTGTTTTAGCAGTTCCTGTGCAGTCGTCAGTTTGAAAATGTCATTTTCCATACTCGTCAGGCATTTCACCAATTCTTTCTTCTCTTCCGTTTTATCATCACCGCTCCGGGTACTCATTAAAGCGTCCGCTTGCTCTTTTAATCGAGTAAGTTTCTCCAAATATTTACCCCGCAATGCTTCATATGACATGCCACCGCGCTCGTCTTTATACAATTCACGATCCAACGCTCTGTATTCTGCTGAGATTTTTTGCGGAACTTGGGCGTACACACCGTTACCACCCCATGAGAGCAAAACCAATAAACTAAAGATAAAGATTATCTCTTTCATATTCTTGTTGTTTTAAGTTATTAATAAACTCATAGCAATACCTACATATTTGAAGTAACAGCATATTCCAGTTTTTCATAATTACTATTGTCTTCATAAGATGAACCAGTTTTTCTCTAAGCAGTCTCATCACAATTTGTGAAAGGAGGATACATATAGTATTTATTATCAACAAATTAACCAAGCGATTGCATTATGAATTTCTGATATACAAAAATAAGGCTTTTTTCTTCGTAAAATCATTAAAAAGAGAAAAAGATACCGGACAGTATAAATTACTATCAATCAATAATTTAAGTTCAAATACATCCTAAAAGTTAGACAAAGAAATTATGTTCTTCAGCAGAAATGATATCACCTCCTCATAAGAACCTAATAAAAACACGTCCCAATTACCACGTTTTCATTTCTGTCAATATCTTATTATATATTCATCCAAATCATACAGTGTCTGATATCTATTTACATTTAATAGTTTTCTTAGCCTATTCTTACTCCTTATTACGGATTCCTCCTTAATACCTAGTAAAGTTGCAATCTTCCGATTGGAGAACCTCAAACGAATCAAACAACATAAACGTAATTCTCTCTGTCCAAGCTGTGGATATGCATATATTAAACGCGAATAAAATCGATCCGAGATCATATCCGAAAAATAAAAAAGTTTTTTCCATTCTTCTACTGAACAGTTTAATATTATAGTAGAAGTATTCTTCAATAATATATAAAAATGAAACGCCTCAATATCAGACTCTGTAATTACATTATTCACGACTAAAGGAAGTCCTTTAAAAATCAACCGAAAACGCTTCACCTCCATTTCCAGGTCATTTTTAGCTTTCATTTCTTTTACAAGCTCCTTTTTAAATTTTTCGATTTCTATTCTTGCCAATGACTCACATTCTTTTCTTATATGTATTTCTCTATATTGCCTATAAAAAACAACTAATATAACCATTACTAATACCAAGTGCATCCAATACGCATTAGCTGTAACAATATTACTCCAATCATCAAATGTCATTTGTTTTTCAAAATTTTATAAGTGTACAATATTGTTGTTTATTAGAATTATTGTGCAAATATCCTGAAAATACTACTCTAATAAGTATTCATATCATTCAAAAAAGTTCATTTTTCAATCAGACATTCAATCTAGACAAAATAGATAAAATCCCTTCACCCTTCACAACGCCTTTCTACAAGACAATAACGGGTGAAGGTTCCCCCTTCACCACCAACTTCACACTCCTCAAACCGGTATTACCCGATACACATTTCCAAACTTAGTATGTTTACGTTCTATCCCCACCGCTACCAATACTTGCGCCAAACTGGCCGGATTTGCACCACGCATAGCCGCAGGATTTTTCTTTTTTAGACACTGAAATATATCAGCCGCTGAAAGAAGTTCGCTCTCCTCTCCTTTTTCTGCCGACCGATAACAAGCACGCAGCACATCTTCCACTGGTCCCTGACGGTAAAACGACAGATTACTCTTTTGCAATTCCTGTTCTTCTTCTTTCGTAAACCAATAACGTTGACCGGACAGGATTGCCGTTTTCAACTGTGCATAAAGTTGTTCATATTCAATCGCTTCACAGTCAATAGGGTGTTCCACTTCCACACAGATAAACCTGCGGCTACCAGTCGGGTCAGTGAGTAAATCTTTCCTGTTAGACGTGCCGATAAAAGAAGCTATTCGCGGTAAGACGCGATAATTCTTCTGGTAAGCTTTGCACAAGCTCAATGAAGCCATCTGCATCAGATTCTTCAATAAAGGCATTTTTGCGGGAGGAAACTTGTCAAATTCATCCAAATTGAGAAGTCCCATCTCCGCCAGTCTGCGTTCCATATTTCCCTGACTTGTCAAATCCACCTTATCCATATAATAACGCCGAAGCACAGGGGGAAGTAAAGACTTACAAAAAGTAGATTTAAAATATCCCTGTTCCGTACTGATGAGCAAGGGAGCTACACTATTTGCATGATCGCCCATTACTCCCATCCATTGTGCCGTCATCCCCAACATCCAAATGCGGAATCCTTTTTCCCACAACAAGTTTTCCGAACCCCGCCGTGCCAATGCAGACACACGGTCTATCCCATCCCACTCCGGCAATTCATCCAGATAAAGCCTGAAAGGATGATATTCTGCTATGCGGGTGGAATAAATGCAACGCGACAAATCACGATCCCAGCATCCAATACCATCCTCATGAGCTTCCAGACAAATCGTATTCAACACACGTTGATTAACAGGCTGAAATCCCTCCTTCATCCGTTCCAACAACCGAAATTCAGTTTCTTCCGTCAGCACATTATAACGGAAATCATAACGAGATTTCAAGAAAAGGTCTACACTTTCAGTCAATTGTTTCGTTTTAGAAAGCGAATCCCTCTCTTTTATCTCCTTTTTCTCTTTAGGCTCTTCATAACTAACCGAAGACTTTGATAATTCTTCCATCACCCCTTCACACTCCCCGCTTTTATAAAAGCGGTTTACAAACCTCTGCCACAATGAAAGCAGCACACTTTTCTTGTCCATAAAATTTCATTTTTAGTATTTAATGGATGCGAATATAATATCCGGAATATGGGATTTACAACTTTTTAATCTCTTCATTTTTATATAAATGAACTTGGCGTTTTACCTTATTGTTTCTTGTTTATCTCCTAATTAAACCTTATCTTTGGTGCGGACATTTATAGTTTATCACAATAATGATAATATCTTATCACAGTAATGATATGCATATATCATGCTAATGATAAGTACTTATCACAACGATGATAAATAACAGATATCAAGAAGAAAATTAAGAAACATCAAGAAGATAATCTACAAACATCTAAAGAAAAAAGAAAGACTATGGCAGTACAATTTGAACTATATAAGACTCCGATGCCGAAGGAGAAGAAAAACAAGGTAAGGTATCATGCACGTCCGATCAGTTATGAGACAGTAAATACGGAGAAATTGGTTTACCGCATTCACGATCGCTGTTCCTTAAGCCCGTCGGATGTGATAGCAACTTTGGAAGAACTCAAATACGAAGTGGCACAGTGCCTTAAAGAAGGCAAAAAGGTGCATATCGACGGATTGGGGTATCTACAAGTAACTCTTTCCTGCGAAGAAGAAATACGGGATCCTAAAGACAAGCGAGTGCATAAAGTAAAACTGAAAGCAATCAAATTCAAAGCAGATAAAAAACTGAAAGCCGAACTTTCCGATATGGAATTCCATCGTTCAAAATACAGGCCGCATTCTGCCGGGCTTTCCGAAGTGGAGATAGATATGGAATTGACAAAGTATTTTGCGGAAAACCAGATCATCACCCGTAAAGACTTCCAGTACCTCTGCGGAATGACACAAATTACTGCATACCGCCATATTAAAAGACTAATTGCAGAAAAGAAGTTGCAAAACAAAGGAACTACCCACCAACCCATTTATACACCCGTTCCAGGCAACTACAGGGTTTCGGTAGCTGTGAAATACAAAGAATAAAAATATATAAAGGTAATGCCAAACAAGGTTCTCGGCAAGTAGGATTACCTAAGCATCAATCCTGCCCAAGTTAGGGATATTCGGTAAATGTCCCTTATTATTTTAGAAATATCCCCAAGTTATTTGAATGAAAGAATGGGTGAAGCTTTAACCCTTCACCCGCTTTCTCCCATGAACAATGGGATACAGCAACAAGGTGAAGGGCTACTTTTTTCTACAAAACAAATACGGCAAACTTTTTCATTGCATCGCTTGCCCTATATGCACATGCTCTAATTTATTATTCATAATCACGCCATTCCAAATCTTGCTGATAATTTCCGAGGAATGTGCCATACCATGCAAAAGAACCTGTGTAGTTTTGAAAATAAGACAAACCATCCAGTTTGGAACATTTATACGCACCGGAGCCGGAACCGCGTGTCGCTTCCAAAGGAAAGCTGACACCTAACCAATCTAAAACAGCCGGTACCGGCAAAGTACTTTCCATCATTCGTCCTTTCTCGTCCATCGTAGATTGAAGTGTATTCGCAAGCGTCATATACTTGATATCTTCCTTATCTATAGGAACATAATATCCGGCAGCGTCTTTTTTACGTAAGCGAATAGGTTCTGTCTCAATATCACGTTCTTCAATCGTTCCGTCCGCCAGCCGCACATTCTTCCTTACTTTCGGTATCTGGTTTACCACTAATGAATCCTCTTTCAGATATTGCCCTTCAGCACCTTTGTAAAACTGCCAATAGCCTATCAGATTATCGTAAATGTCACAATTCTCTTTTGTCAATTTCAATCTGGAAGAATATTCAGCCACCTCTCTCTCATCCAATTCCTTATTCCAAATACGAAGTTCCAATATATAGCGGCAAGACCATCTTAACCCATCATAAATAGTGAGATTTGAATTGTCACGGAATTTCTCCGCCAATTCGTCAATCGTACTTTCTGTGGTTGAAGTTGTCTGATGAATTCCGTCATAATACCCCTTTACATCTATCTGTCCCTTCCGTTTCTTTTGTACTGGCAGTTTATTTCCCCAACTATCTTCTTCCTTACTATCAAAATCGTACTCTTCAGTTTCCTGCATGTTCATGGTCGCAGTATATGTATGAATCATCGGATTAACAAAACAACCTTTGATCGTACCTCCTATTCCTTTCCCAAAGAAACTACCGCCTCCACTGGCATAAGTATGATACATCCCCAAATTCCAGGATGATTTGGACATGAGAGTGACACCACTTTGACCACCCGGAATATAACTCCGGCTGGACGAAGGACGGGCCGCCATTATGTATTCTACGGTAAATCCTCCCCCCAAGGAATCCAATGAATAAATCTGACGATATTCCGGCTTCCCTCCAATACTCTTATTAGAAGTGATAGAATCAATAACTACACCACGGAAACTGCGGTCGAAACTCATAACATCATCCTCAATCAATCCAGGATTCATCTCTTGCGGATTCGAGAAGTGAGAATAATAAAAAATGCCGAACATATTCCTCTCTTCCTTGGAGTTTCCTCCAAATGCTCCACTCTCCGTTCCTCCATGATTGGAAGTTATAATAACAAGCCAGTCCTCATAATAGGCTTCAGGCCGTTCTTCCAAAGCTTTCATCAACTGTCCCACATAATTATCCATTGTCTGCATCGCTTGAATATAGCCAGCATTTCCAGACTGCCACCCTCCATTTCTGGCTGCATCCAACACTCCACGGAAAGACAGATAAATCACCCTGTTATCTTCATTCTTCAGTTTATCCAGAGCCGTACTGAGAGTCTCTTCATCTGATTTAGACGTAATAACCGTAGATGCCTTGTTCAACAGGTTCTGGTTTTGTGTCTTCCATGGTGTTATTGCCAGTGACTTCATTGACTTATCATAATCGGCAATATATTGAAAAAAACCGGGATATACTTTCATAGCCTCATCAAAATCCGGATCATAAACCTGTTCGGAGGTATAAGTATCATCCGTCATTCCATGCCGGATAGGCAAATTACCGGTAAGCATTGAAGCACAAGCCACTGCATTTTCTTCAGTTGGCTGATAGTCATTCACATGTTCTGCTTCCAATCCGCTCCATGCATAACGGCTATGAGGCAACAAGCTCTTTATCATACCATCATCCGGCAAGGCATTTTTCACTAAATCACCTCCTCCGGCTCCTTCCAGATTAACCCATAACACATACTTGTTAATAGATATACGTCCCGATCCCGAGGAAGCATCTTCTTCTACATAAGGTGGAGTATCAAACTTAGTACATGAAGTTATTGTAATCCCTAATGCTACCATAGCAAGGAAACTCCATTTTATCATTGTTATCTTTTTCATGGCTAACCTTTTTTCTTAATAATAATAAGTTCCAAACTCTGCTATTTTCTGAATCCTGTCCAGATTTTTATTTGTAAATGCCGGACGTCCGGGATATACCGTTTCATTCCACCCTGCCGGACGATCTTTGGCAGTATGACTATTACGATCAAAAGTCAATCGAATAGCACGTACTGTTTGGTGCCCAGATGGCAAATCAATATAAAATTTATTCAGAAGCTCTGGCTTAAATTGTCTACGAGCGGGCTTGGTATCTTCGTCCGAGTCATACACTTTTTCCCAGTTTGCCGATTCCAGATTATAAAAATCTTCGTCACTTTCATCATACTCTAACGGAGTTGTCGTAACTTCAACAATTATATGCTGAGGTCCAAAAGAATAATAATCATAGTCGGGAACATCTGTATTGTAAATAGAAGACTCCAATGTATTGCCATATGCCAAATAGAAACCTTCCATACGACTCAATAAGTTACCATTTCCCGGACTGATAATCAGTGTATAAGGTAATTCCGGTGTTTGGGCCTTTTCATATATTTTTTCTCCTTTAAAAGGATAATGAATTACCCCATCCTCATCTGCATATACTTGATAAGCATCATAATAAGACTCCCACCAAGTGTTTCGTCTTCCATCGAATAAATTGGCTGGCATAGATTCTTTCCGATAATTACCGGGAGCCCAAGTGGTCTCTTTTCCTGAATACGCAACAGCTACCCAATTAGCTCTGTCATGATGATAAGGCCTCTTACCTGAAAGTGTATACCCCACTCTTCCATCGTAATCGGCAATTACCTTATCCGGAGATAACGGATTGTGCTGCCAGATGCATTTATCAATCATTTCTTTCTGTCTTGCCAAATTTTCCTCAAAATCACTCACCTCTATTCCCCAATGATCGAATAAAGGAGTAAAATCCCTGTCGAAATACTCGGTCAACGCATGTAACAACACGTCTTCAAATTTAACCATGGAATGACCTGGCTCCTCCCTAATTGTCTTTATATAACGATTAAAATATCCCCAAAACTTCCAGCCATCTTTTTCCCCCTGTTTATAATTTATTATATCAGAAACAAATACCAAAGATGCTTTTTGAGGACTGGAACTCTCCACCAAATTGTCAATATCCTGGTTATAGTCCTTACAGGTATCACTTACAGAAGCAAAAGATACGAACTTTTCAATCTCATCAACATTCAATTCATAAGAAGTTCCCTTCCTCATGATATTGGCACTCTGACTATATGATTGAACTTCATAATTCTTTCCGTTCCACCAGTTGTTTTTTAACAAAAAATAAAGATTAGGGATTAACGAATAAATAGTTTTTACGCCCGACAGATTTACAGTCGATGGAGTATATATCTGACTATACTTTTCCAATTGTAACCATCCCATCAGGTGTACCGTATTGGTTCCTCCGGTTTTTATAATCTCCGGATCTGTTATCATATCTATCATTTCCTCCGTTTCCAGCAATTCAACCACATCATCATTATAATACGAATACCGCTCGGTTATTAAATGCACATCCATTATTGCCCTTGTCGGATATCCGGGAACAGGAAAATCCTCTTCTACACCATCCAAACCATAAAACTCATATATACATTTCATCCAATCATCCCACAACTCTAAAGATTCACGGACATTAGCTGCAAAGCTAGAACCCAAGGACGAAATCTTCTTACGTATGTATTTGGTAGGCACGGTAAACGCTACATTTTCACCACGTAATTCTATCCAAGGCACAGTAGTAGCTTTTATCTTTTCTATCCATTCCGCATCTTCCGTCTTCCCTTTAATATAATCCGGTGCCGCATAAGCCCCTTTCACTAAAAGTTGAGTTTTCCCTACTCCACCCTTGCCCGATCTGCGAATCCAGATATAACCTCCATAAGGACTACGTATTTCATTAGTACCCTCAAACAAAGGCATTGTTGTCACCACCTTTGCATCGCGTTCTACATAGCCGTTTCCTATCAATGAAGTCAAGTCTGTAGAGTGAACCCCAATTTGTATACTTAGCCCCTTGATATCTTCATTCAAATCAATTGTAATTTTTTCACCCGCACCGGCATACAGACCGGTACTGTAAATCGAAGCAGGAGCAATCGTCCAATTTACATCATTTCCTCCAACGGGTCTTTTGGACAAATCAATCTCTACTTGAGTTTCCGCCAATCTCGCCTCTGTCAATGTATCCACCAGACCGGGAAAGATTCGCGCTTTCTCATACATACTCACATCAATCCCTTCCCCACCATAATAATCTCCTCCAGTTTCCGATATATAATCATCTGTAGATGATAAGATCGATTCGTAATCATTATCCTCACAAGAGCTGCTTCCAAGCATCACTCCCATAGAAAAAACTATATATAGTATCTTTTTCATATTTATCGAATATATTATAAGCACATTTTAATTTTGTCCCAATTGCATATCTGTATAAGTAAACTGCCATGCTTTCCCTTCCATACTCCAATTCCAACTGATATTTTTACTTAGCCATAAAAATATCTGCCGGGATACATCCACTGTATTGAAGGTTCTGCTATAATACATTTTATCAGATTCCAGAATAGGATGCATAGCCGGATCTTCGGATTTACCAGAAAGCCAAGCCTTTGCACTTCCACGGTCAATCAGAAAATCAGTTGAGCCATCGGCCTGCCGGTATTTCGAATAATCCTTTAATACTGGCTCCATCATATCTGACTCCAAATCACAAGGCCAATATCCTATCAGATTATCCCATAGAGGATAAGCTTCCTCTTTCTTATGCAACTGGTTCATACCAGCGTACTTCTCAATTTCTTCTGCCGATAGACCTTTGTTATAAATCTGTATATTTGTAATATTAAAGCAAGACTTATATTGTTTATTCTTTGTTGTTGAGTTTTTATTTTGTGAATCACGATTGTAGGCACCACCTACTCTCAAAGAAACTTTTTTCATATCCTCCGTCATATATTTATTGTAATCTTTCTGGCTGAGAGTTTTACTACCATCAAGCTTGCCATCTACATAATAAGTCACTTCCATTTTAGTCTTTGATTTGTCCAAACTAAAAACTGCTGCAAATGAATGCCAAGCCATATCATCTACAGCCGTACCTGTTGTATAAGCACTAGGACCAGTGATTGTACCAATGCAATGACGTATCTTTATTCCACCCTTGTTAACAAAACAAAACATCCAGCCATTGGCAGTCACATCCGAACTTTTCGATAAAATAGCATATGCCTCCGTCCTTCCTTTATTTTCTCTCCGTGCATCAGACTGTATAAAAAACATGATAGTTTTTCCTTCTTCAAGTTCTTCCCAACCTACATTTCCAAGAGTTGCGTTTCCCCGTAAGCCTGCTGATTCCGCATATTCCGTAGGATTAGGATATCTATAATCATATGCCCATAACGGAGTATAATATCCATATTGCATAGACGCACTGCTAGGACGGCCCTGCACTTGCGCCACCAATCCTTCATTATACATCAATGTAAACGTATTACGTGTCAAGTCGTCATAATAATCGTTTTCCTCAACAGAAGTAGAAACAGTTCCTCCATAGTTAGAAGTCACTATTACCAACCAGTTTTCTTTTTTATAATCGGGACGACCTTTAAGAGCCTCCATTATTTCTCCGATATAGTTATCCAACTCCCCTATGGCATTAATAACTGCATCTGTCACCGTTCCATCCTCCTGATAGAAACCATTATGCTCACCCGCCAATTGCACACCTTTAAATTCTGCAACAACTAAATCTACAGACTGACTAAGAGTATTTTCCAATTCTTTCACCACCTGTTCTTTCACCTCCAAATCAGTTGTCAATTCCGGTGCATTCATCCCTTCCGTTACAAACGTATCATAGAATTTTTCATCTGAAGCAAACATACTGATATGAGTCCGGCTTTCCATTAACCAAGAAAAGATATGTTGATTTCCAAGTTGGTCTAATTGAGTTTCCTCTTTTATCCCATGGCTTGTACTGCCTGCAAACAGATTAGCCCATCCTCTCGCATTATTCATCTCTCCTGTCAACACTTTACCGGAATTATCCGCCAAACCATAATCCGTATATAAAGCATGAGAGAACAATGACTTCAAAGCAGGTGTCTTATATGCATTACGGGCCGTTTGAACAGCTCTGCCTGAAGCTCCGTCCAAAACAATCAACAATACATGATTGGACTCCGATGTTATAACTGGTGATGGATAATTATATTCCAATGTATCCAGCATCGCTTCATTACAGGAGGCTGCCATAAGTGTAAATATTCCTAACAAAAAGTATTTCAAAGCCTCCAATAGTTTATATTTTCTATTTGTTTTCATGATTTTATTTCTCTAAGGTTACTACTTTTTCTCATTAATTTCAACTTTCAGCATAACAATATTATTCACCATTTGCCCGTCAAAATAATAAAAGTCTCCGACCAATAATATTCCATTTGAATTATCTGACGTCAGAGAATAATGAGCGTCAAAAATTTCCCCCCGAAATTCCCCCGGTACATTAAACTTCTGAATAGCATCTCCTTTCATATTGAGAATTAAAAAGCCATTCCGCGTTATTCCATCATATTTATTAAATGTACCTGAAATTACTAGATAAGGCATCGGTTCTTCTCCATTTGTATTCAAATCTACAATTTTTGCAAAATTAGGACGTCCCCCTTCCAACTTTTTGAATTTGAAATCGGCATTCATTGTACCATCCGCATTCAACATTACCAATCCATAAGCGGGTTCATTATTGAAGTTACTAAAATTACCGATAATGATAATCTTCTCTCCATCCTCATCTTTATAACAGGTGACTTTATTTATAACACCGTCGGTTCCGCTTCCTACTGCCTGCAAGAAGTTCTGATCAATCTTACCATCTTTACCTAGTTTCACAATATTATGTGTCCCTTCACCGTCAAACTGTTGTAAATCTCCTACTACGATAACGGACTCATCTGAAAGCATACAAGCATCCTGAACAATTCCGACGGCACCGGACAGCGATTTATCTGTACTGCCATCCCAACGAAAAGTCTTGTCCAAATGACCTGTTTCATCCATACGAATCACAGAATTGACAGGAGTCAGAATATTATCAACGGTCAATGTTTTCCCATCCGTGCTTGATAATGCATTATCATAATCCGAAAGCTTATGATAGAAAATATTACCCACAGCTATAATCTTACCGTCTGATGTAGAAAATGCACGTAATATTTCTTCCTCTGTTCCTCCGATAAATGTGGGCACATCAAACGAGTGTTCCTCCCCTTTCAGATCTTTAAACTTCCTCTTAGACTCTTTTTCAATTGTAAAATCATTATTTAATAACAACAGATTCTTAAATGAAAGACCTCCTCCAAGGTTTGCTGTGACTTGTTCATAATCTTGATACGCCCCGTACATTAACACCCGGGGAGTAGAAAGAGCAATGTCCGCTTTCCAATACTCAGCACCTCGCACCTTTTCAAATACACTCTCTCCTGTATTCGGATCAGAATAAATACTATTCGGAATTCCATAAGATATTTTTAATTTTCCGGTAGTACCATATTTAACTAGACCTGACACATGGTTGACCATTGCCACACCACCATATCTTTTCTTGTCACTTTGTGCAAAATCGCCCAATAAATAGAACTCACTCGTCTGTTTCGTATTTCCACACCATGGCAGACAACCATAATAAGAACCATGATAAGGACCTGTCTTATAAAATTCAAACCCTTTATCAACAGACACGCTACCTAAAACATTAAAATAGGGTCCGTAAAAGATCTGGCTTTCCATTACTAAATAAGCTGGTCCGGAACTTAATGCACCCGGCAATTTTACTGTTACCGTAGAATCAGTCGCATTTTCAACAGTACATTGTTCGTTAGCTATATAGAATTCAAAATCATATTTATTTTCTTCCGGATGGCAATACTTAGCCAGACCAGAGGCTTTAAAAGTAACCAGTTCATTCGGTCCTGCACTTTCGGGATCTGGTTTATCGGCCAGCAATTTCACGGCCAACGGTTCCCTCCCCCCTGCATAAGGATCCTCACCGATAGAATTCGCCTCGTCATCATTACATCCCGTCCATAATAAGCATAAAGTACTGATACTAACTATCATCAAGGCCTTATCCAACCATTTATAGATATATGTCTTTTTCATCAGTTTTTTGTTTTTAATATGTTCTTCATTTTTTTACTGTCATCCGGATACATAATACCGGCTTCATAAGCCTTGTTATAGAGCATTGAAGGCATAAAACCTAAATAATGATCCAACCGAAGTACATGCACAATCCCATTAACCGGTTCTATATTACAAGAAGATACGTATGCGTAAACCGGCTCTCCTCCTTCCGGATAAGCGTACATAACCTGACGATAACCGGCATATTTAATACCATTGGCATCACCATAACATACCCCCATCGTCATCTTGTAATTCTTACTATAAGTCTGATTCGTTTGTCCGGGATAAGTACTTAATGCTGTAGTATCTATTTGTGCAATATCATTCAAACGATATTTTTCTTTTATTACATACATGCCAATCATATCCTCCCAAACTTCACTTTTCACCTGATCCAGACTTGTTATCTTGTCCATTCCCCGATCATATAAATATCTGTTGAGTAAGTCAACACTTCGTTCAATACTGAAATCTGTCGGCGCAAAGAATGTTATTTCCTCATTCGGGTCACTCAGCACACTCTCCCACTGCGTATTCTTGATAACATTTACCAAATCAGCGAATAAATCCGGTCTGGACTCTAAATACTGCATGACTGTTCCATCATAATAAGGGTTGGCAGTTCCTCCATCTTTCAGGTAATCGCCTTGACAACTACTCCAATTTATTGCCAGAAATAACAGTGCGACACTCAACATTGCGAATGTATATATCTTTTTCTTCATAATTATACCTTTCTATTTTTATTCCCAATACAAGTTCTTCGAAATATAAGAGTTGTTTTCCAGAGCTCCTTTATAAATAGGCCAGGTCCATGCTCCCTGCAAGAAATCAGCACGTTTTACACGACATCCTGAACCATCAATAAATGTCGCATAATTGGAATCACATAATTTTCCGGTACGAACCAAGTCATAAAAATACTGTCCTTCTCCCATCAACTCACGCACACGTTCCCAGTAAATAGCATCACTCAAATTCTCTACCATGGTAATTGGCGTAGCACCTGCCCGGTTACGAATACGATTCAGTTGTTCCAACGCCTTATCCTGTTCTCCCAATTTCTCCAATGCCTCCGCATATAATAAAATAGCATCCGCCAGACGAAAAACAACATAATTTCCACTATTGGGAATCACTTTAGAATCATATTCATCAACATTCAACATCTTCACAATCTCAAATGTCCCCAAAATACTACCTGTATTGGCATACTGCAGACCTTCAAACCAAAAATCCTTTCGCCTGTCTGTTTCTTCTTTAGGATATAGTATTTTCAGAAATTCTTTACTGTATTCCATCACCGGATTCGTTTTTGTCAAGCATCTGTAAACTACATTCGAAGTCCACATATTACTTGTGTCAAACACTTCACCGTTCGCTATACTCTGAGCAATTTCAAAAATACCCTCTTCCGAGTTTCCTTGAAAAACAGAAGACATCTGTTCCATAGCCTGCAAAGAATAATATGCACCTTCACGTAACCAAACTCCATTCATTTCAGCCAATCTTCTCACTTCCGAATAATAGTTTAAAGCATTCGCTTCGTCAAAACAGGCCAACCACATATTTATGTGCATCATCAACATCAACACTGCCCCCCGATTCGCTCTCAGCTTCGCATTTTTCTTTTTCCATGGCAACGCTCTTTCATTCGGATCGTTATCAAGCAAAGACTGTAAATCCACAACGCAGTTTTTCAGCACGGTCAGCATCGGAGTACGAGGAAGCGGAGAAGCGGCATACGCTTCCGTATAATAAGGAACATCGCCAAAGATGCGTACCATAAAGAAATAAGCCAAGCTTCTCAAATAGATCCCTTCCGCTTTATATCCGTCTACCTCCTCCTGCGTAAGTCCCGATACATTACCTATTTCCTCCAGCAAAATATTAGCACTTTGCACTACACGGTACATATTGGTCCAATTATAGATAGCGCCAAATGATGAAGAAGTACCCTCCTCTTTCGGGTCTGCCTTACTTTTAAATAATTTCATATCATTTTGAAGTAAACCATAGTATGTATTACTCGATGATAAGTTCGTAATCGGAGCACAACGCAAATCCCCCGAATACAGGAAAAAACCATTCGATGTAGTTGCCGTACGAAAACATTGATAAATACTCAGTGTATAAGCCTCAACATTTGCCGGGCTTCCGGGATTCCAAAATTTATCTCCCGGAAGTTTCTCATCATCATCCACATCCAACTTACAACTGCTGAATGCACATGAAATCACCAATAACAAAAATACAGTTATATTTCTCCACATAATATTATTTCTTTTATTATCATTACAAACCAATTGTTACACCTACTGTCCATGTACGGCTATTCGGATACCCTCCGGAATTATCACGCCCCAGTCCATTCACAGATTCCGGACTAATGCCGGAGTATCCGGAAAATGTATAGATATTGTTCACGGAAGCTTTCAATACGACTGAACGCAACCGGAAAAAATCAAGCCATGGTTTGGGGAAACGGTAAGATAAAGAAACCGTATTTATCTTAAAGTAAGATCCATCCTCTATAAATAACGTCTGATCATCTCTGAATGGTTTGATCACATTGGCATGAGTATAATCAAACGGATTTGGATAAACAGCGTTGTAAGGATCCTCTTTTGTCCAGAAATTATAACTGTCAATTGGAACCAAAGCAGCCTTTTCCCTCAATTCATCGATTTTCTTTTTCAACGGGCTGGTGTAAGCCGCTAAATTATCCGCCAACACTTTATTAACAATATCACGACGCAATACAAATGAAGCATTTGTATGGACACTAAAATTTTTATAACTCAAATTAATCCAAAATCCTCCGGTTACTTTAGGGCGTATATTACCTGCTATCACCTTGTCCTTCTCATCTATGATATAGTCGCCATTCATATCTACCCAAATAGGATCACCGGCTTTGAAATAAGCATCTTGCGTATCATTTCCTCCTACACGTAAGCGCTTTCCTGTAGCCGGATCAACCGGGACATCAGCATCCGTCGCATAGACACCCTTATTTATATACATCAATAAAGAAGTAGTATTCATCCCCAATTTATTGGCAATATTTGCTTTTTGGTTCAGAATCTGCCGGGCTTCATTGGGAAGTTTAGTGACAACATCTCTATTAATAGCAAAATTCAAATTGCAAGTTAAATCCCAATCGCTTTGGAGTGGCAACGGCCGACCGGTCAAGGAGAATTCCAAGCCATAGTTCACCAAACTGGTTTCCGTACTTTTCATTTCTTCAAAACCTGAATGGTCGGGTGTTGCAATAGTGCTCAATTGATTGTCTATTTGTCTATAATAAGCATCTACATCCAAACTAATACGATTATTAAACAATCCCAATTCATATCCCAGATTCCAAGAAGTTGTAGTAATCGGATCAAGCTGAGCATTTGGCAATGTCTTAAAATCAATAGGAATGTAAGATTCACCTCCATAAGTGTTGTCTGGTTTGATATCGTACGTACCCCATACATCATAACGAGTTGCCTTGTATTTTACAACTTGTCCCCAACTGGCACGAATAGCCATCTTATTGATAAATTCAAGACGTTTCATAAAGGATTCTTTATAAATATTCCAACGTACTGCAAGTGATGGATTGAAGTCCCATTTTGTTTTGGTACCATATACGGAACTCAGCTCCGGACGCAAACTTGGAGTGAATACATACTTATCTCCGGCCGCTCCGGATATAACGGCAAAATCAGGATTCAAAATCATCGAGAACGTATTCTGGCTTTCGGAAACTTTTGTTGTTCCTTTTGACCTTCCATGACCGACAGGTCCTAAGATATAATCATTAGGGAGCCCTATAAATTCTATAGTATTTCCTGTTTTTCTTTTTGCATCGTATTCGACTCCGACAGTTAATCCCAAGCGTACATATTTCAAATCGAATGAACGTCCCAGAAATGTACGTGCATACCAGGAATAGTTATCCGAACTCACATTCTTAACTAATGACTGATAATTATTGTCCGCCAAAATAGCCGGTGTAAATTCTTCCGTTTCACCCGAAGAATACTTATAGTTGAATGTACCTTCCCACCTTATATTATAAGGCAGCATATACTTCATATTCAATGCTGCGGAATAATTAGAAGCAATATTTTCTTTACTAACTCCAAAAACCTGCAACGCAGCCATAGAAGCCGTATACATGGAAGGCGGTGGCAACAGAGAGGATGCGGTAGCTCCTTTGGCTACACCTGACTGAGAGACAGCATTACCACTACCCGTACTATTAGTCGTAAAACCTAATTTGATATCCGCCCCTATGGAGAAACGCTCATTGGGACTATAAAACATATTGGCAGTCAAAGCATACCGATTGAAATCCGTATTCTTCACAATACCTTGTTCAGTATAATAGTTACCATTTATTTTATAATTGAATACTGAATTTCCTCCCATAAAGCTCAAGTTATGAGAATGATTATAAGTTACCCGATAAAACTGGTCTTGCCAATCCGTATGATTATTCCAATATGGATTCAAGCTATCTGAAATGGAAGGCATAAACATAATATCATAGTACCCATTGTATCTCGACGTATCATTTTCCAGAATTTGGTTCATGCGCAATAGTCTCTCCATATTTCCAACAGCTATATCACGCAAACGGGGCGGAGTGGAAACAGTAAAGTTACCGGAGTATGTGATTTGCGGCTTCTCCGAATTTCCACGTTTTGTTTCGATTAAGATCACACCGTAAGCACCGGCCGATCCATACAAGGAAGTTGCAGCAGCATCCTTTAAAATCTGAATATTCGCAATGTCCTCAAATGGCAAACTTGCAATAGGGCTCACCCCTGTTCCTGAGATTAACCCTTGGGCATCATAATCCGAGACATCTGTTTGCGGGATACCGTCAATGACAAATAGAGGTTGAGTTGCCGCCAGATCCCATCCATCGGTCTCATTTCCTACCACAGATATATCCGAAACGCCACGCATATTAATTTGTCCGCTGGCTCCTGGCAACCCATTATTCATCTGAATATCAAGTCCGGCCACACGTCCCTGCAAAAGATTCATCACATTCGAAACAGGTGTTTGTGCCAGTTCATCCGCATTTACAACTGTCACAGACGCTGCTACGCTAGCTTTACTTTTTTTCTGATAACCCACAATCACCGTTTCATCCAGTTCATTAACTACCTCTTTCATATAGATTGTCACATCCGATATTCCTTTCTTCACTTGGTAAGTCGTAGATTCAAAAGATATGAACTTAAACAGCAGTTCACTATTCAAAGGAACTTTAATTGCAAATTTCCCATCCAGATTAGTTATTGCAGTACAATTTTTATAAGGTTCTTTCGTCTTTGGATTACGTCCTACGACTGCCACATTGGGAAGCGGCTCCTTTAATCCACCCTTCTCGTACACCGTACCACTGACAGTTACCATAGTTGCTTGCTGCGCCCAGACATTAGCCAGTGCCATCCACAACATAACCATCAACAGAATATATTTATTATTCTTTTTCATATTAGTTTACGCGCATTTTAAGATTTATATTTTCGGTTCTCCCAGTTGTGGCATTCCACCGGCAAAATGAATAAGTATCTCCCAGTGTGACTCCTTATAAATAGCAAAATCAAAGTATATATACCCATACAGCCTATAACCATTGCGATTCAGATAACTCGTCTTGAACTGGACAGACGCTTTTTCACCATTGACATCCGTGTAATCCGTCTGCTCTTTGAATAAAGGAAGAGGATATGCCATATCATATTTCACATACTTACCATTATCTTTGTCTTTCAAGAATCCCGCCTGAAACAGATTGTCCCAATTAGTCTCATTAAACCTTCTGGGGTCAATCACATCCCAATTCTGATCATAAAAAGAAATAGTGAGAGTCGTATTCGGATCTGTGTCATCCTTATTCTCTCTAAAATAAATATGGACATCTTCCTTCATCATCATAGAAGAATATGATTTGTCTGACACATATCTCATATACACATCATCCGGAGTTACATATTCGGCAATAGCCAAACCATTCTCATCGTAAATAGTGGGTTCAAAATCTCTTTCTCTATGTGGCATTAAACGCATTCGTTTAGTCACTTTATATCCTCCGGAATTAGATATATTCAAATTAAAGATATATCCGGAATCAGGCTGACAACGCAAAATCGACGAATTGGCTTCCGCCCACATTACAAATTCTCCGGAATGCTTACGGACATCAAACAGACGACGATATTCCGTACCACGTTTCGCATTTATTTCCTCAATAGAAGTTTCTGTTCCCAAATATGGTTTTTTCCATACTCTCACAGGATAATACTCCAATAATTCCGGAGCAGGAGTACCATCCGCATGCATCATATCCGTAATCTCAAAATCAAGAGGCAATGTGGAATTACCGGAATTAAAAATATCCGTATAAAAAGTAATCTTTCCCATAACCGGGTCAAAAACCGTTTTCGTAAAGTTCACATCACGGTCAAATGCATCTTTCGCATCAGGCAAATAATTGTCTATGCAACCGGCAGACAGCGTTATCATGGCAGACAAGCAAACCAGCTTATTAATACGAAATATATTTTTATTGCTCATTACCCAAGTTTTTTAAATAGTGTGTAAATATACCATATCCAAATTCATGTTCCGGCGTTAATACATGAACTACCCCATTTTTGCAATAAACGTCTGTCCAGATAGCCTGAGCAGCAACCCATTTATCACTTTGCTGGGTATCGCACATATCATAATAATATAGTTTTTTCGTGCCGACACCTACAAATCCACTGGCCGGCCTGCGTTGAGCTTCCAAACGCATACGATAATTATAATACATTCCCATCACAGTCAAACCTCTTCCTGAGGCATACAAAGTTTCCATATCATAACTTCCAGGAAGCACATAGCGACAGGTTAAAGTATCCAATACCTGTTTATACTCATAAATATCAGTGATAGCAGGATCGCCTTTTTTTTCCGGTTCTCTTTCAATCTCTTTATGATAAGCCAATATCTCTTCCAGATTCAATTCACCATTTGCATCAGTCAACTGATTAATCTTACGATATAGGTTCAATTGTTTGAGTGCAGTTCTAAAACAAGAATCAGGCATTGCCAACAATGTATATTCACCTTGTTCATCCTGTAAACATGCTTTCAAATCCTTCAATTTCAAAGGTCTTTGCGTATTAGGATCATCATAATCCAATAAATAACGCAAAGAGTCGAATGTAACTCCCAAAGACTTGTCTCCCTGTTCCAGATATTCATAAATGGTTCCGTCAAAATGAGAGATTCCCCAATCGTCTATCTGTGACATATCCGCATCTACGACAGTATCATCCATACAGGACATTGACGTAGCCGCCCATACACCACATACACAAATAATAGATAATAACTTATTCATAGTATTTTTCTTTATCATTTCCAACATTCATTCTGCGTTATCTCCGGATTAGCCTTCAATACATCATCAGCTACCGGCCAATAAATTTTTCCACTATTCACCAATTCTACCATTTCGGGATTATCTCCTAAAATTCTGGCACGCCGAATCTGGTCAAACCAATAGTGGCCTTCTCCCATAAATTCTTTCCTACGCTCGTTAAATATTTCTTTCAACAAGAGTTCAGCTCCGCCTTTACTCAAATCCTTCTCATAAGATAGAGTAACAAGTCCACGTAAATTACGGACTTCATTTAAATATGTAACCGCATCTTCACCTCTATTAAGCATAGTCAGTGCTTCCGCCCGCAATAATGCCATATCTTCCATGCGGGAAAGAATAATAAAAGAACCAAATACCGCATGATCGGAAGTTGTACCCTTTCCATCGCGCAAAACATTTACTTTGGAGAATACCGGAATATCCAGATTCAACCCTTTTATATAATTGGTATAATATCTTCCTGTTTCATCAAAGCCAAATCTAGTGTCTCCCGTCGCATCCTGCATAAAAATTTTTACAAGGCTATCCTTAGAGATAAAAATATCAGGCAGGGCTTTGGATATAATCGGATCCGCCAATGTCCATGATTCCAAATGACCGTCTACAGTAGACTCGTCCACTTCAGTACTTTCATAATTATATCCAAATGTCACCAAGCGAGCCGCACGATTTGTATTTGCATAGGAAACACTAAAAATTCCGGTAGGTCCCACCAAATCTTCAATGGGAATGCAAGCAGCTTTTATCTTCTCCGCATTGTCCCAGACATAACCCGCATAGGTTTCAACATCCACATAATTCCCTTCCCAAGCAGAGACATGTGCAAGTATGGCATAGACAGAATACCGGTTCAACAACCAGCCCCGCCATTTGTCCGCATCTCCTCCATAGTATTTATCAGAAGCAGCTCCTAACAATTCCGGCAAAAGAGGAGCTACCGCCTTCAATTCATCTTTCACATACTTCAATACAATTTCAGCATCCGTACGCGGTACTTCAGGAAATGTCCCGTTATCATAGGAGTATTTCAGTAAGGGAACATCACCCCACATCCGAACCATATAGAAATAGGCTAATGCACGTAATACACGGACTTGCGCCACGTCATACTGATAGTTTGTCTCCGAATACGCATCATCCTTTTCCAATACCTTTCCGGCATTTTCGACAAATACTGACGCAGCATTCACTACTTTATAAAAACGTCTCCAATTAGCGATTTGCTGAATAAGCGGATAGCTTTCATTCAACTTATTATCACGGATTGCCTGCAAATCGTCCCGCACCCGAACTGTAAAATCACCAAGACGCAAATCTCCAACAGCCCAATAGGTATTATTCTCACCCAAAGCTGAACGCATCAATCCGTAAACACCGAATAAGGCAGCACGAGTATCGGTCAAAGAATTCCATTGCTGTTCCTGAGTGGCTACATGGTAAAACTCATTGTCATTATCAAGGAAATCATTACATGACGAGAGTTGTAACGCCAAGACCAGTAGGGCAACAAACCGCAATTTGTCCAAATTATATTTCTTCACTATATTCATAATGTGTACTAGATTAAAAATTAAACTTCAATCCTACTACTACCGAACGAGATAAAGGCTGACCATAACCTCTGTAGTAACCGTCAAAATCTACCAGTTCCGGATCGTCACCGCTAAAGTCTGTTATTGTAAACAGATTATTGGCTGTTATATAAAAATAAAGATCCTTCAATGATGTTTTTCTATTCATCTTTCCTAGCCCTACGGACTTATTTAATGGCAATGTATACCCTAATGTTAAAGAACGCAATTTGAGATACCACAATTTTTCCAAAAACAAATCCTGCTCTGCCTGATAAGGGCTCAAACCACTCATCTGATTGTAGATCGGATAATCATTCTTATCATGTGTATTTTGCCAGAAGAATATTTCTTTCACTGTTTCCAACGAAGGCGTAGATTCCAAAGCTAAAAAATTGTATCGTTGTGAGGAGCGATAATTCAGGGTATTGTGTCCAAAGGCAAAAAACAAATTCACGCTCAAGTCAAAACGGTCATATTTAAATTGATTCAGAAAATTTCCGGTGAACGGGGGCAGTGTATGTCCCTTCAAAACTTTGTCATTTTCATCTATGATATTGTTTCCATCTACATCTTTCCATTTAGGATCATTTTTTGAGAAAGGTATGGAATTCATCGATAATTTAACCCCATTCACCGAAGGAACCTCTTCATCACTGGTATAAATACCCTTGTTTTGATACAGCCAAAATTCATCTATGGAATGGCCGACCTTCAACTTTCGATTTCCTATGACTAATTCATCATACCCATCAGGTAATTTCAGCAACTCATTGTGATTATAGGCCAATCCAAAAGAAGACTCCCATCTAAATCCTTTCGGATTATCAAATATTTTCCCGGAAAGTGATAATTCAACTCCCGAATTACGCACTTTCATTCCATCCATATATTGATATTGATAACCATATTCCTGAGCTACAGGAATTGTTGTAATCAAATCACAATCCGTATTATTATAATACTCCAATTCTAAATTCAAACGGTGATTGAACAATGAAACAGCAGTACTTACATTCCATTTATCAGAATAGGGCCATCCCATTCCATATCCTATCCATCCGCTATTATACGGACGGGCTATTGTGGCATATCCATAATAAGATGAAACAACAGGCTGACCGACTCCGCTTAACTCTTCTCCTGTATATTGAGGGCCGGCCGCAAAACGGTTATTGTCCAAAAATCTTCCGATTCTTGCCCACGATGCCTTTATCGACCAGTCTGATAATGTATTCTCACCAGCAAACAAATGGTCCTTCAGATTCCAATTTGCACTAAAGGCCGGAGTAAACAACCAACGATTATCTTTCTGAACATTCGATGCCCCATCCGAACGGAATAAAACCTTAACTCCCAGCCAGTCTTTGTAGTCATAGTCTACAGAAAACAAAGTGCTTACAAGACTATTCTGCATTTTATCCGAGAAACGATGTATATACTGAAAATCACCGCCATTTGTTGTAGGCTTTGTGTCATCTACTCCATCATAGGCTTTCGAATAATTATAGTGTTGTACATCTTTTTGAATAATTTCTTGTAGTTCAAAATTAAAAGAATGCTCATCTTGAACTGTTAATTGATAGGTAGCTTTAGAATTCCAGGACAGACGGCGGTTATATCCGGAATAATCAGAAACAAAACTCACGGACTCCATAAGATCCGACGGCCAATAAACATGACGTGAGTTCGTGTTATAGTCCAATTGTAACCGAGTATCCAAATACAATCCTTTCCAATCATAATGTAACCCTAAGTATCCATTAATCAAATGATTCAAATTGTCGTTCTTATTATACTCGTCATAATAATCTAAATAGGAGCGATAAACGGAAGCTGTAGGGGATAAAGGAGTGGAAAGATCCGGCATATACTCCACTTCCGCATAACGGTCACGCAAATTACGGTTCCCTTTACGAGTCAACCGAGAAGCATTTATCAGACAGCTCATCCCAAACTTTTCAGCCAATGTCATATTCAGGGCTATATTGGTTACCAACTTTCCAAATCTAGTATCATCAGCAACTCCATTATTACCTGTATACCCAAGCATAAAAATGTAGTTAGCTATTTTTCCGCCTCCACCAATGGAAGCACCCAAATTATATAAAGGAGCCATCCGATAATAATCATCCGCCCAATCCGGTTTTCCGTAAAAATTAAGGTCGTGCAAATCATTCATCCATGCAGGCATTCTGTTTAAATACGCTGTCCGCTGTCCATCGTCAGCACATTTCTCTGCAAACTGCATCCGAAAGGCGCGTTCATTAGCTGCATTTGTCATTTCCACCTTTCCCGGTTGTATGGACATCCCACCACTGGCTCTGACAAAAACATTATCCCCCCCGTAATAGCCGTCCTTCATTTTAATCAATATTGCTCCATTAGCGGCCAAAGGACCCAATTTTGCTAACTCGGCCGCATCTTTGACCACTTCTATCGATTCAATATCACTCAAATTCAAACCGGCCAATATATTAGTACCGGTACCTATGGGATTGACATCTGTAGATTTGATTCCATATACAAAAGAATTATCAGTCAATAAAGGAATACCATTCAAAAAAACAACAGGCTGGTTCCCTGCCACATCTTTATTAGAAAAAACCGGAGAAGACATACCACGAATTAAAGAACTCTGCATAACTCCCGGTTCTCCATTATTCTCTTGTACATAAACACCTACCGCATTACCCTTCAATAATTGTTGTACTGAAAGATAAGGATACAACGACAAGCCACTTAATTCTAATTTCTGTCCTACACAATCTATTGAATCTTCACGAAAGGAGTTTTTCGAAGATTCAAGAGAATCCGCAGACTGAAATGTTTGGTAAGACTTTGGCATTGCATACAAATAATGACAAAATCCAGCCAAAACAGTTAAGGCGAGCAAACGAATGAATGCATTTTTCACCATATCTATTAGATTTGAATTAAAAAAAATTAAACTTCAACAATAATATTCCACATATCGCTTTCCAATACTTATAGAATATCTATGTTGCAAAAGTGTGAAGAATTACACAGAGAAAAGTACTCCTATGATTCAAAAACGTACAAATTTAGGTCATAATCGATCCAAGAACACACAGGTTTAATTATCATTCAACAAAGGTTCAATTATCACTCACAACTTCTATCCTATTAATTCATTTTCTGATACTCTTTAGGTGACATTCCAACCTCTTCCCTGAAACAAGTTGCAAAATATTTAGGGTTCGAAAATCCACAAGAGTACGCAACCTCAGATATAGTAACTGATTTATTCTTCAGTAATTGGCGAGCATGCTTTAAACGTATATTCCGTATCAACTCTACCGGTGATAATCCTGTCATCGCTTTTATTTTCCTATAAAGAGAAGATTTGGATACAGCTATATCATCGGCTAATTGGATAACATCAAAATTTGGTTCCGACATTTTATTTTGTATGATACTTATCACCTTATCCATAAACTCATTATCGATAGATGAGCCCCCCAATGTCTCCAAGTTTATATCTACATCCGAACGAAATTCTTCCTGCTTGCTCTTCTTTTCTGCTAAAAAATTTCTAATTCGCGCTTCTAAAACCTTTAGTTCAAAAGGCTTGGATATATATGCATTAGCCCCTGCATTATAACATTCAATACGATCTTCGGCCGTGTTCTTCGCAGTCAATAAAATAATAGGTATATGACTCGTTTCCAAACTTCCTTTGATGATACGGCATAATTCCAAACCATCCATCTCCGGCATCATAACATCACTTACTATAATATCAACTTCATTCCCTTTTATCAGTTCTAAAGCTTCCATTCCATTCTTAGCCATCATCACATGGTAATGCCTGGATAAAATACGTTGCATCAAGTATAACAGTTCTTCATTATCTTCGACCAGCAAAAGATGGATATCACTAACCTCAGTTTCTATGTTCTCTACATCCTCTCCCTTCAACTGTTCCAAATCCAGTATATGGCTTTCTGTATCTACAATGCTGTCACCCTTACTGTTTCCTATGAAATTCTGTGATAACTCCACATTTATTTCATCTTCCGTATAGCTATCCTTATCAATTGGGATACTTACAGTAAATACAGTTCCTTTTCCTATCTCACTTTCTACGCTAATTGTTCCGTGGTGCAATACCAATAAATCTTTTGTAAGTGAAAGGCCTATACCGTTAGTTTCACTGGATTTCCAATGTCGGTTAGTATAAAACCTCGTAAATATCCTATCCAAATCTTCCGGAGCAATTCCTTGACCTGTATCACTGACTATAATAGATAAATAGGTATGCTTATTTTGCGAATAAGTTGATAATGCTATTTTTATCTCACCACCCTCTTCTGTATATTTATAAGCATTAGACAAAAGATTAAAAACTACTTTATCTATCTTATCCATATCAAAATATGCTTGTATGACATCTTCTGATGATTCAAAAGTAAAACTTAATTTTTTCTTTTGAATCAAAGGCTTGAAATTAGAATTACAAACCTCTCGCACCATAGATACAATATCTCCCAAAGTCACTTTTAACTTCATATTCCCACTCTCTACCTTACGGAAATCAAGTATCTGCTGTAACAGTCTTTTAAGGCGGTTCACATTAGCGCGAATCATTTCAAACTGCGGAATCTTATTCTTGTATGTAATTTCCGCATCATCAATCAAACAGGTAACAATGGTTAACGGGGTCAGCAGATCATGAGAAATATTTGTAAAATATCGTAATTTCGCCTGCACAAGCTCTTCCGACTTTTCTTTTTCTATTTGAACAATTTGTAGTTCGTGACGTAGTTGCATCCTCCGCTTCGCTCTATAATAAAAAGAGTAACCAACCAATAAAACAACTATTACATAACTCGTATAAGCCCACCAAGTCTCATAAAAAGCCGGTGCCTTGTCCACTTCCATTTTCGTCACAACATTGCTCCATAAACCATTTACATCTGTTGCTTTCACACAGAAAGAACGTTTCCCTTTTGGAAGCCGGTTATAATAGGCGAACCGACGTCCATCTTTAATATAAACCCAGTCCTTATCTACACCTTCCATTTTATAAGCGTACTGAATCTTTGTCGGAAAGCCATAATTTAAGGAAGAAAAGTCAATCTCTATATTCTGATCTTCTGCATACAATTTCAAAGTCTTATGAAGCAAATTAAAACGTTCATTGGAATTTCCAGTCAATAATGACTCATCATCCATCTTCACATCTACGATATGTGTCCGTATTTTCTTCGGCTTATCTACTAACTGTTTATAAGGGACAAGCACTGCAATCCCCCTGTTACCTCCATAAAACATTTCGCCAGCCGGACTTTTAAAACAGGAATTTTTAGAAAACGAATTTACAGCAAGGTCTTGCCCGGCCTGATAACTAATCTGTCCTCCGGTCTCCGGATCATATTCAATAATCTTTTTATTTGTAGAAATCCAAAGATGTCCTGTATTATCATCCATCATTATATTCTGCACCCCTTCAGTCAAAGTAGAAAAAACGTCTGAATAATCCTCAACAGTCTTTGTTTTTTGATTGTACAGAAAGACATAACCTTCCTGGCTTCCCATCCATACGCGTCCTTCCGCATCCGTACATAAGTCTTCAATATTATCACTTATCAAGCGACCGGATGCAACATTTAAATTTAGAATATTTTCTTTTCTAATCTGAGAATCGTCAGATAGGGTCAAACAAAAAACCCCATTGTGTTGGGTACTGATCCATATGCGTCCTGAATTATCTTCCGCCAAACCTGTTATTTCCTTTTGAAGAAAAACTGTGCCTTTTAATGCTTCAGAACTGTTTGCCGGTTTTACGAATACCCCTAACGACGTTACAACCCAAATATTACGTTTTTTATCTTCATAAAAGAACTGCGGATAATTATTACCCGCTCCTTTTATATATTGTTGCAAGTGTATACAAGAAACAAATCTCACCCGTCCATTTTCCTTTTTTAGAATATAAATTAATGGCTGGTAAGAAGGTCCCACCCAGATTTCATCATTTAAAGAAGAATATCCTATACAATTAATATTCTTCATATCAGACATCCCTCTCAAATCAGGCATATCCTCATACCATATAACTTTATCATCGGATTTTTTATAAATACCCAATCCCTGACGATTCTGATTAATCCAAATATCTCCATCCTTATCTTCATAAATCGTCCGGATATTAGTAGTCAACCCCACCGTTTTTTTCATAAAAGACATTGGATAATCCTGAATAGCCGGTTTATCCATATTAATATAAGCTACTCCTTCATTAAAAGAAGCAATCCACAAATTCCCATCCTTGTCTTTATACATCTCGCTAAAGATATTATTCAGCTTTGATGAGATATTACTAATATCAATTGTTTCTACCTGATTATCAGCCCTCTTGCGCACAGCATAAAGTCCCCGGGAACTTACCAACCAAAGATACCCATATCTATTATCTTGCTGAATACTAAAAAAAGAACCATTTTTCGGTAATTCATCTTTTCCGACATTCGTAACCGGCATATAAATCAGTTCACCTTTTTCTTCAGGATTAAATTTATAAAGTCCTTCCCCCCATGTACCAATCCAATGTTGCTTCTTATCATCCTGAAATACACTGAATGGATTATTATTCATACCCAATTTCGGATATTTCACAAATGTATCCTTTACACGGTCATAACGAAAAATACCTTTTTGCCAAAAAGTAACCCAAAGATTATGATCTGTATCTTCATAAATGGAATTGACACTGGTAACAGGCAAAGAACTGTCATATCTTTTGCAAGAAGAGAAATCACGGGAACATCGATATAAAGCAATATAAGTTCCTACCCATATATGTCCTTTAGAATCGAATACAATTGAACGAATCTCCTGATCCTTCAATTCTTCATTGTCCACATGAGATATCTCATAAGTTTTTTTATTTAATATATTCAATCCCTTCTTAGTACCTATCAATATATGTTCCCGTGAATCTGCAAGACTCGTGACCTGATTATCCGTAAAAAGACTTGGAGTCATTTTTCCAGAACGGAAAGTCAAGACCCGATACCCATCGTAACGAACTAGTCCTTCACGAGTACCAAACCACATGAAACCCTCACGATCCTGAAAAGCTCTTTGTACAGAGTTGGAAGGAAATTGCCCACTTAAAGGTAGTACATCAACAGACAAATCCTGTGCTGTGATGCAGTTCCATATATTCAATATAAAAAATATAAATATGATATTCCTTTTCTTTATCTCCATAGTATTTCCTAATTTTAGCACAATATTAAAATAAAATATATTTTCGGGCAAATCATTTAACTATAAAAATAGCATGAAAAAGCATACATGAACGATTTTCAAACCTTTTGAATGATATTTGAACCCACTTTTTCATCCACAGGGACGTTTAGTTCAAAATCATACGTATTTGACAAATTCAAGAACCTTTATTACAAATAGTTTCTGCAACTTTGCATACGAGAAATAGAAAACAAATAACTATTTAATTATTTTTATATCATGAAAGCAAATTATCTCAAAGCTGTTTTTCTGACATTATCAATGGGATCCATTGTTAATAATGTCCAAGCAATGCCTTTATCACTATTTTCCTGTACACAAAAAGCTGTTCAAACTAAAGAAGATGAGGAAAAAGAGAGTGATAATAACGACACTAAAGAAAATTCCCCTTTATTAATTGTCAATGGAACCGGAAAATCAGCTTCATTTACAATTAATACCAGTAATCTGCAGAAAGATCAACCTGTATATATTACAGCTCCCAACGGATTCAGTGTAACTCCGACAAATGTGCCTGCCAACACAAAAAATGCAAAAATTACAGTCAAGTTGAATAGCACTAAAAAAGTGACGGAAGGGACTATTGTCCTTCGCAGTGGAGATAGCAGAACTTATGTCAGAGTTCAAGGAATCGGAACTCCTCTTCCAATTAAAGAAATAATCAAATCTCCTGCTTATAAAGGCGGGAAAGATGCAACTTTCGAGCATACAAAAATCAATCCGGCCCCAAAAGGATATACTGTTGAATTCAGAGTCAGAATAAATGAAGAAGGGGATGAGTTCTACCCATATATGGTAGACAAAGAAGGCTATGGTCTAAAAGGTTTCGTGGCTTCAACCGGTATAGGTGTCTATAATTCCAATACTCAAAAAGGATTCATAAATCCTTTAACCAAAAAAGAAGGAGGATTAGGAAAGTTCTATAATAACGATAATCGCATGCATACTTATCGTTATGCAATCACGCCTGATAAAAGAGCTTTTGTATACCGTGACGGATTTCCCATTGATACAATACGTTTAGCTGATTATGGCACGCCAGCCAATTTCGCAGTTGCAAACGGAGAGGCTAAAGAAAATCTTCTCAAAAATCCCGGATTTGAAGGAGAATACGATTATATGGAGGGAGCTGATCTTGTAAAAGCAATAGAAGGATGGAATATTGCAATCCTTGACAGATGGAATAGCGAACAATTTATCTTACCGCAAGAAATTGATAATGAGCAAGATTTCAATAATCACATTCTCCGCATCAGACCTTATAAATGGGCTAGTGGATGGGGAAATGGTAATATAAATCAAACTATTGATGTCGCTCCCAATGAAACATATACATTATCAGCACTAGCAAAAGGAGGATTGGACAAAAAAGATGGAGCATTGACAGCCAAAATGTTTATTCAGGAAGTAGAAGACCGCGAAAAGAAGATAGAAACAGAAATAGCTAGTGATACCTGGGAAACCTATTCTCTGGATTTCACCACTTCTCCTACCTGCAAGCAAATACGGGTAATATTCCAAATACAGGCAGCGAAAAGAGGAGCAAATATCTCTCCTTTGGATGTGGATAACGTCAAACTTACAGGAGTATCAAAAATTTATTCTCCTAAAATAGGCTTCGAAAACAATAATGCCGAGATTGAATATTTCACTTACGATTTAAGCGGCGCTTACGCACCGGAACAACCTGAAATAACAATCAATATCACAGAATAAAAAAACAGGAATATGAAATTTTTTCTATTTATCTGCTTTGTTCTCTCATTTAATACAGTGTTTTCACAAAACACCCAGTTCTCTCCGGGTGTTTTGTGGAACGATGTCAATGGCGAACAAATAAATGCCCATGGTGGATGTGTGATTTTCACAAATGGCTATTATTACTGGTTTGGAGAGGATCGCACAGGCTCAGTCTCTAATGGAGTCAGTTGTTATCGTTCCAAAGACCTATACAATTGGAAACGGCTGGGACTCTCCTTAAAAACAAAAGGAGAAGCAAGGGAAGATATGAATGACATATCCCAAGGACGCTTATTTGAACGTCCCAAAGTCGTATATAACCCCAAAACAAACCAATGGGTAATGTGGAGTCATTGGGAAAATGGAAAGAATTATGGAGCTGCACGAGTTTGTGTTGCAACCAGCGATAAAGTGGAAGGGCCTTATACCTTATATAAGACTTTTCGCCCCAATAAAAATGAGTCACGTGACCAAACTCTTTTCGTTGATACAGATGGAAAAGCTTACCACTTCTGTTCGACTGATATGAACACCAACATGAATATATCACTCCTTAGAGATGATTACCTGGAACCAACCCCAACAGAAACAAAAATACTGAAAGGGCTCAAATACGAAGCACCTGCCATTTTTAAAGTCGGTGATATCTATTATGGGCTCTTCTCCGGTTGTACTGGATGGGCTCCCAACCCTGGAAGAACAGCCTATAGTACCGAAGTATTAGGAAAATGGAATACCGGCTCCAATTTTGCAGTAGATAAGCTCAAACAAGTAACTTATAATTCACAAAGTTGCTATGTTTTCAAAGTAGAGGGAAAAAAGAATGCTTATATTTATATGGGAGACCGTTGGAATGCCAAGAATGTAGAAAAATCTCATTATGTATGGTTGCCGATCAGTATGCGTTCAGGATACCCCGTGGTAAAATGGTACGATCAATGGAACTTGAATGTTTTTAATGATATGTACCGCTACAAACGGGCAGAAAGTATTGTTCCTAATAATATTTATTCTTTATTAGAAAAAGTTTCCGATCGTTTGGTTTCCAAACCTGTAAACGGTTTTAGCATAGCTGATGATAATGATGAGATTAATTTAAGTCTTGAATTTATCAAAACTGATACTCCCAACGTATACAAACTGAAAGATCTAAAAACAGGAAAGTTCATAGAATCCCTGTTCGGCACCTTGCGTCTCAATCCAGAGAAAAATGATGCTGCTCAATGCTGGATATTCAATTTGCAGAAAGACGGATATTATCAAATACAGAATGCTAAAGACAAGAAATATATTACAGTTTCCGGTTCAAATACATTCAACGGGACAAATCTATATCTCACGGATTATTCTAAGAAATTAATGCAGGAGTTCGCCGTATATTTTGATTCGTATAAATATAAGTATAAGGAAGCAGATCTGTTCTCTGCCAACTTATAAAATCGATTAATTCAATTGTATTATGGATAAAATAAAAATATATTTTCTATTCACTTTTATATGGGTATACAGTTTGCCTGTACTAGCCTATTCAGCTATCAGTCCTACAACAACCAAAGATGTTGATGTTTGGGCTGTGACCGCTACCGCATTCAAACTCGTTGGAGAAAAGGAAGTCAGAAATGTGAAACTGAATTGGATGCAACGTAAAGATACTGACCTCTATAAAATATATCGGGATGGTAATCTCATCGGAGAGACAAAAGGAGACACATTCGATGATTACAATCTGACAGTTGGCAAAACTTTCACCTATCATGTAGAGGCATTCAAAGATGGGAAAAAAGTAGCAACGGCAGAATCCCAACAAGCTATTACATTTGCTCCTGTCGGCAAAGGAGAAGTTTACGATAATTTAAATGGCAAATATATTACCAAATTATCCTCTAATAAGCCACAAGGCATAAAAATTGGAGCTCTTTACTTTTCTTATAAAATAGATAATACTGAAAAAGAGATAGACGGACAGAAAACAAAAGGATGGCAGGTCACCGAAAGTTACTCTAAAACAGGATTAAATGGAAGTTGGAGTACTCCTAGAGAGTTAGCTTTTTATCCGAATGTTAAAATGGAAGGTAATGCGTTCCGATATAATCCAAAAACAGGAAAAGTCGTATTATCTTCACATTATGAAGATGGAAATGGATACACGGCAGCTAAAATCTACCTAGCGCAAATTACCCCAAAAGGTAAACTTGAAGTAGGTACTATGGAACGCCCATTAGGACATGATTCAAGAGATCAATCGCTTTTTATTGATGATGACAATACAGCATATCTCCTTTCTGCCACTAACACAAACAGTGATATAAATATATATAAATTGGATGCCTCCTGGACAAAACCAGTCGAATTAGTCAATACAATATGTAAAGGATTACATAGAGAAACTCCTGCAATTATCAAAAAAGACGGAGAATACTACTTCTTCAGTTCAAAGGCTTCCGGATGGTATCCCAGTCAAACGATGTATACCTCAACAACTGACTTGGCAGGTGAATGGACACCTATAAGAGAAATCGGTAATAATACAACTTTTGATGCACAGTTTAACAGAATTAGTAAAGTAGGAACGACTTATGGAGTATGGAGCTATCATTGGGGGGCACAACGGAAATATAAAACTCCGGACGGTAACTTTCCCAGAATCACTATTGCTGCATTTAATAAAGGGTATGCTTCCATGGATTATTACAGATATTTGGAATTCAATGACAATTATGGAATTATCCCTGTACAAAATGGTAAGAATTTGACATTAAATGTTCCTGTTACATCTGCTGTATCTGGAGCAAAAGGAGTCAAAGCTGACTGTATTACGGATGGAGCAAGCTTAGACTCCTCTACTTACTTCCAAAAAAGTTCAAATGCTACTATAGGTACACCTTATATGTTCACTGTAGACATGCAGAAAAAAGCTAGAATTTCAGAAATTAATCTTTCCACAAGATTAGTCAATGGCTCTGAAGCAGCCTATAAATATACAATTGAAGGAAGTCAGGATGGCAAAAGTTACAAGAAACTTATAGACGGTCGTCAGAATTGGCAAGTCGGTTTTCTAATCCTAAATATTGAAGATCCGACCACATACAGATATTTGCGTTTACGTGTTTATGGTATTGTAAATGTCCACAAAGGTAATTCCGCCACATGGGCAGACGGCATTTACGAGTTTGCTGCTTTCGGTACTCCACAATAAAGCATGTTGTGCAATAAATAAAAAATCGAATTTGTGAAAAGAGGGTATTTCGATATACTCTCTTTCTTATTTTTTCTTCATATTATTCGCCTAAATCAAAGAAAGTAACTATCTTTACCAAAAATTTTTTTTATTATTCACCATTAAATGTAAAGATTATGGCAAGTAGAAGAGAACTCAAAAAGAACGTAAACTATATCGCAGGAGAATTATTCACCGAGTGTTTAATCAACAGCATGTTCATCCCTGGCACAGACAAGGTGAAAGCAGATAAACTGATGGCAGAGGTACTGAAGATGCAGGATGAGTTTGTCACTCGCATCAGCCACACAGAACCGGGCAACGTGAAAGGTTTTTATAAGAAATTCCGTGCTGATTTTAATGCAAAGGTAAACGAGATTATTGAAGCTATAGGGAAATTGAACTAAAAACAGAATGAAAAAAGCAATTTATAGCTTTATCTATTACCGCCTGTTAGGGTGGAAGACAAACGTTACGGTGCCTAATTATGATAAATGCGTGATATGTGCCGCTCCACACACAACAAACCTTGATTTATTTATTGGAAAACTATTTTATGGTGCTATAGGCCGTAAGACAAGTTTCATGATGAAAAAGGAATGGTTTTTCTTTCCGCTTGGAATTTTTTTCAAAGCAGTTGGCGGAATTCCCGTCGACCGCAGTCGAAAAACTTCGCTAGTAGATCAAATGGTTCATAAATTTGCCGAATATAAAAAGTTTAATTTGGCTATCACTCCCGAAGGAACCCGTAAAGCGAATCCAAACTGGAAAAAAGGCTTTTATTTTATAGCCTTGAAAGCACAGGTTCCTATCGTTCTGATTGGTATTGATTACAGCAAAAAAACGATTTCGGCAACGAAAGCTATCATGCCGTCAGGAGATATTAATAAGGACATGAGAGAAATCAAACTTTACTTCAAGGATTTCAAAGGAAAACATCCGGAGAATTTTGCTCTTGGAGAAATATGATTTAAGTATTAGGTATTAAGTATAATACTTAGTTATCATGGAGTCTATCCGTATTTCTATCATACAAACCGATATTGTTTGGGAAAATAAACAAGAAAATCTCCGTTTGCTCCACGAAAAGCTACAAAGTCTTCGTGGAATAACGGAGATTGTTGTTTTACCGGAGATGTTTTCTACCGGATTCAGTATGCAGAGTAAAATACTGGCAGAGCCAAATTCCGGAGAAACCATTACAACACTCAAACAATGGGCCGCCAAATTCCAGCTAGCCATTTGCGGAAGCTATATAGCAACAGAGAACGAACAGTTTTATAACCGTGCGTTCTTTCTGACGCCGGAAGGAGAAGAGTTCTATTATGACAAACGACATCTGTTTCGTATGGGACGGGAAGCTGAACACTTTTCGGCCGGTGATAAACGACTCATCATCCCCTATCATGGATGGAATATCTGCCTGCTGGTTTGCTATGACCTTCGTTTCCCTGTATGGAGCCGAAACGTAGGCAACGAGTACGACCTTTTAATATATGTAGCCAACTGGCCTATCCCCCGCCGTCTGGTTTGGGATACTCTACTCCGGGCACGCGCTTTAGAAAATCAATGCTATGTATGCGGTGTCAACAGAGTAGGTACAGACGGGTACCAACTTTCATATAATGGAGGAAGTAAAGTCTACTCCGCTTTCGGAGAAGAAATCGGCTCAATTCCAGATGAAAAGGAAGGCATAACGACGGTCAGTGTAAATATCACTGCTCTCCACCAATTCAGAGAGAAGTTCCCGGTATGGAAAGATGCAGACGAATTCCATCTATAACATTTGCCAAATAACAAATGTTAAAAACAGATTCATGTAGCAACAATACCTAGAACTCGGTAGTTAATTATATAGACTTCTTTTGTATCTTTGTCGTGAAAATACAGTCGTAAGGACGCTAATCTTACATAACTTAATTAACAACTTTATGAAAACAAATCTTAGTTCTCAAATCAGTCTCCACCGGGTCTCCCCCAGATACTACAGACCGGAGAATGCATTTGAAAAATCAGTCTTGACAAGACTCGAAAAAATCCCTACGGACATCTACGAATCCGTAGAAGAAGGTGCTAACTATATTGCTCGCGAAATAGCACAAACCATCCGCGAAAAACAAAAAGCAGGACGCTTCTGCGTATTGGCACTCCCCGGAGGTGATTCGCCCAGCCACGTATATACCGAACTCATCCGCATGCATAAGGAAGAAGGTCTTAGCTTCCGCAATGTAATCGTATTTAATATGTATGAATATTATCCGTTGGCTCCCGATGCAATCAACAGCAACTTCAATGCTTTGAAGAGTATGTTATTGGATCACATCGATATTGACAAACAGAATATATTCACTCCCGACGGAAGCATTCCCAAAGATACCATCTTCGAATATTGCCGTCTGTACGAACAACGCATCGAAAGCTTCGGAGGTATTGATATTGCCTTGTTGGGCATTGGCCGTGTAGGTAACATCGCGTTCAACGAACCGGGTTCCCGACTGAATTCTACCACTCGTCTGATTTTGTTGGATAATGCATCACGCAACGAAGCATCCAAGATTTTCGGAACGCTGGATAATACGCCGATCAGTTCTATTACAATGGGTGTATCCACTATCCTTGGCGCAAAGAAGGTTTATCTGCTTGCATGGGGGGAAAACAAAGCAGCTATGATTAAAGAATGTGTGGAAGGTGCGATCACTGACACTATTCCGGCTTCTTATCTGCAAACTCACAATAACGCGCATGTAGCTCTTGATCTTTCAGCAGCTATGAACTTAACACGTATCCAACGTCCGTGGCTGGTAACTTCTTGCGAATGGAATGATAAATTAATACGTAGTGCCATTGTTTGGTTGTGTCAGTTGACCGGCAAACCGATTCTGAAGTTGACAAATAAAGACTATAACGAAAACGGTTTGAGTGAACTTCTGGCACTTTACGGTTCTGCGTACAATGTAAACATCAAAATCTTCAATGATTTACAGCACACCATTACCGGATGGCCGGGTGGCAAACCTAATGCTGATGACACCTACCGTCCGGAACGTGCAAAACCGTATCCGAAACGTGTAATCATTTTCTCTCCGCATCCGGATGATGACGTTATTTCGATGGGTGGTACGCTTCGTCGTTTGGTAGAGCAAAAACATGAAGTACACGTAGCTTACGAAACTTCCGGTAATATCGCCGTTGGTGACGAAGAAGTAGTTCGTTTCATGCATTTCATCAACGGATTCAACCAACTCTTCAATAACAGTGCAGATCAGGTTATCAATGAGAAATATGCAGAAATACGTAATTTCTTGAAAGAGAAGAAAGATGGTGATATGGACAGTCGTGACATTCTGACTATCAAAGGTCTGATTCGTCGTGGTGAAGCCCGTACGGCCTGTACTTATAACAATATACCATTGGAACGATGCCACTTCCTAGACTTGCCGTTCTATGAAACAGGTAAGATTCAGAAAAACCCGATCAGTGAAGCAGACGTGGAAATCGTACGTAACTTGCTTCGTGAAGTGAAACCTCATCAGATTTTCGTTGCAGGTGACTTGGCCGACCCGCACGGAACACACCGTGTATGTACGGACGCCGTATTCGCAGCCGTTGATCTTGAAAAAGAAGAAGGTGCCAAATGGCTGAAAGACTGCCGTATCTGGATGTACCGTGGTGCGTGGGCTGAATGGGAAATCGAAAATATTGAAATGGCAGTGCCGATCAGTCCGGAAGAACTTCGTGCAAAACGTAACTCTATCCTGAAACATCAGTCGCAGATGGAAAGCGCTCCGTTCCTGGGTAATGACGAACGTTTGTTCTGGCAACGTAGCGAAGACCGCAACCGTGGCACAGCTACTTTGTATGATAAGTTAGGACTGGCTTCTTACGAAGCAATGGAAGCATTTGTAGAATACGTTCCTTTATAAGAATAATATTCTTAATTAAGAGAATATAAAACAATGAAAGAAGAGTGGGAAGTTTCGATACTTCTCGCTCTTTTTTTGTTATTTTTGCGGGGATAATTCACCACAGAGGAAAGGAGGACACAGAGTTATTATGAACAACCATTTTTATATCGCTTCATAGATTTGCCCTCCGTGTTCTCCTTTCCTCTGTGGTGAAAATGAGAACAAAAGCATTGAATAATGAAAAAGATAATAGTGTTTCTTCTATGCCTTACTGTAAGTGCTAATTTTCTTTTCGCTCAAGATATTGAAAGAAATGTAAAAGAACGGCTGACGGATTACTTCAACAAATATACCGCAACAGCCAAAATCAGCACTCCTAAACTGAACAGTTTCGATATAAATTATGATCGCAAGACGATTGCAATCTATGCATCGGAGAGTTTCGCCTATCAGCCTTTCCGTCTGGAAACTGTAGAAAACATTTATAATCAAGTTAAAGAACTGCTTCCGGGGCCTGTTCATTATTACCAGCTCACCATTTATGCGGATGGAAAACCTATTGAGGATTTGGTTCCTAATTTCTACCGGAATAAGAAAAAGGATAAGGAGCGGTTATCTTTGAATATAGATTATAAAGGAGCTCCCTGGGTGAAAAACATTTCACGTCCCAATGAAATTTCACGCGGACTGCAAAACCGTCATATCGCAATCTGGCAAAGCCACGGCAACTACTTCAAAAATGATAAAAACGAATGGGGATGGCAACGCCCTCGATTATTCTGCACCACGGAAGATATGTTCACTCAATCTTTCGTTCTTCCATACGTGATTCCCATGTTGGAAAATGCTGGAGCGATTGTTTATACTCCCCGTGAACGGGATACGCAGAAGAATGAAATCATCGTAGATAATGACACTCCCAACGCTTCCCTTTATCTGGAAGTGGGTAGCAAAAAAGCTAATTGGACAAATGCCCCGGTAAGAGGATTTGCTCAAAAGAAAACGATCTACAAAGAGGGAGAGAATCCTTTCACTGACGGAACCTGTCGTTTCATACCAACCGAAAGAAAGAAAAAGAAGAATAAAGACCAGGTATTTGCCGAATGGGTACCTACTCTACCGGCAACAGGCAAGTATGCCGTTTATGTTTCCTATCAGACACTCCCAAATAGTGTAAGCGACGCCAAATATCTGGTATTCCATAACGGAGGAGTAACCGAATTTAAAGTTAATCAGAAAATAGGTGGAGGCACATGGGTTTACCTCGGAACGTTTGAATTTGATAAAGGGAACAACGACTACGGCATGGTGGTACTTAGCAACGAGAGCAGCGAACATGGAGTTGTATGCGCCGATGCAGTACGTTTTGGAGGTGGAATGGGAAACATTGCCCGTGGAGGAAGAACCAGCGGGCTACCCCGTTATTTGGAAGGAGCACGCTACTCTGCGCAATGGGCGGGAATGCCATACGAAGTGTATGCAGGACGTAAAGGTGAAAACGACTATACAGACGACATCAACACACGTTCCAACGCTATCAACTATTTGTCGGGCAGTTCTGTCTACAACCCGCAACAATCGGGTTTAGGCGTACCTTTGGAAATGACTATGGCGTTGCACAGTGATGCCGGATGCAGCAAGACTGATGAGCTTATCGGATCGCTCGGTATCTATACCACCGATTTCAATAATGGAAAACTGAATGCAGGAACAGACCGGTATGCATCACGTGACTTAGCCGATATTCTGCTCACACAGATTCAGAAAGATATTTATTCAAGTTACAGCATCCCCTGGACACGCCGCAGTATGTGGAACCGGAATTACAGTGAAACACGTCTCCCGGCTACACCTTCTACGATTATCGAACTGCTCTCCCATCAGAACTTCGCAGATATGCAGTTAGGGCATGATCCGAACTTCAAGTTTACAGTAGGACGAGCCATTTATAAAGGTATTTTGCAGTTCATTACCAGCCAGCATGATAAAGAATATATAGTTCAGCCCCTACCAGTCAGCAATTTCGCCATTCAATTCGGAAAGAAAAAGAATACATTGGAACTTTCATGGAAAGGTGAAGATGATCCGCAAGAACCGACTGCACGCCCACGGGAATACATCGTATATACACGCATCGGTTATGGAGGCTTTGACAATGGAACCTTAGTCAGCAAAACGTCCCACACCGTTAAAATAGAACCAGGGCTCGTTTATTCATTCAAAGTGACTGCCGTAAACCGCGGCGGGGAAAGCTTTCCCTCCGAAATCCTTTCCGCTTATAAAGCCAAACGCGAACAGGAAAAGGTAATTATCATCAATGGCTTTGACAGAATCAGCGGTCCGGCGGTCATTAATACTTCTGAAAGAGCAGGATTCGATTTATCACAAGATCCCGGAGTCCCGTATATATCAAACATTTCGTTTTGCGGAGCACAAACAGGCTTCGACCGTACACAAGCCGGAAAAGAAGGAAAAGGCAGTCTGGGCCATAGCGGAAACGAGTTAGAAGGAATGAAAATAGCAGGGAACACATTCGATTATCCTTTTATTCATGGAAAAGCGATTCAGGCAGCCGGCAAATATAGTTTTGTGTCATGCAGTGACGAAGCGGTAGAAAACGGATTGGTTACGTTAGAAGATTATCCGGTGGTAGATTATATCCTGGGACTGGAAAAAGAAGCCCCCGCAAATAAAGCGTACTACAAGACATTCTCCTCGGCTATGCAACGAATTATGACCAGTTATTGTCAGTCGGGAGGTAATCTGTTTGTCAGCGGTGCTTATGTAGGAAGCGATATGAGCGGCACACAAGGCAACCGGGAGTTTACAGAGAAAATACTGAAATATGGTTATCAAAGTAGCCTGACGGATAAGAGTTCGAATCAGATTAAAGGATTGGGGCGCACAATCACGATCCCGCGTCTGCCCAATGAGAACAGTTATGCGGTTCCTGCAGCAGATTGCATCGTTCCCGTAGATACTGCTTTCCCTGTATTTACGTATGCACCCGGCAATCAGAGCGCAGGTATCGCTTACAAAGGGAACTACCGCACTTTTGTATTGGGCTTTCCTTTCGAAAGCATCCAGTCGGAAGCGGATCGGGCAACCATTATGACAGGCATCCTGGGATTCTTTACTCAAAAATAAAAAATATCCTTTTTTTTAATCCGTTTCTCATTTTAAATTCTATCTTTGCTACTATAATAACCTTTAAAACTAAAAAACAATGTATACTATACAAGCAAATCCTAGCGGTACACGCAGCATAGAAGTATCTAATGAAAACTTGAGAACAATTGAGAAATATGCTCTGTTCCGTCATCTTATCGACAGTACCGGTATTGTAGATGAAGCAGTTCTGGATAAGTTGAAACTTAATATCCGCTCCCTTATCGCCAGTCAGGAAGAAGACAGTAAAGACTTGCTGGACCTTTGTATCGACGTGATTTATCACAATAATATGAAGGCATTCGGTCTGCAACAGCTCATCAAGCTCTATCTTACCTGGCTTTCCAACACGGAAGCGGAAGAAGAGGAGGAATAATGATTACGGTAGATACCTGCGGAATAACAGCATACAGTCCGCTGATTCCTGCAATAAGAGCAATGTGCACTGCCTCTCCGGGAGAAACGATAGAGATTATCATGAACCATGCTGATGCGTTTCAGGATCTAAAGGAATATCTGTCCGAGCAAGGTATCGGTTTTCGTGAAATCTATGATGGAGAACAAATGACATTACAGTTCACAATCAATGGGAAGTTATAAAAAACATCTCAATGATTGAAGCAAAACATCCCGATAATCGAAGTTAAACATCTCAATGAATAAAAAAATCATTGGGATGTTTTTTTATTATCCGTATCTTTGCAGCATGAAAGAATATCGATTGACCGACTGGTTACCTACTACCAAGAAAGAAGTAGAACTTCGCGGATGGAATGAATTGGATGTCATTCTATTCAGTGCTGATGCATACGTGGATCACCCTTCTTTTGGTGCTGCCGTTATTGGACGGATTCTTGAAGCGGAAGGTTTGAAAATAGCCATTGTACCCCAGCCCAACTGGCGTGACGACCTGCGTGACTTCAAGAAGCTGGGACGCCCACGGCTATTCTTCGGCATCTCCGGTGGATGCATGGATTCGATGGTAAATAAATACACAGCCAACAAACGATTGCGCAGTGAAGATGCATATACCCCGGACGGTCGTCCGGATATGCGTCCGGAATATCCTTCTACGGTTTATAGCCAGATACTAAAGAAACTTTATCCGGATGTTCCCGTAGTTATCGGAGGAATCGAAGCCAGTTTAAGACGGTTAAGTCATTACGATTATTGGCAGGACAAAGTGCAAAAGAGCATTTTATGCGACAGCGGTGCCGACCTGCTCATTTACGGAATGGGAGAAAAACCACTTCCAGACCTGGTGAAGAATATGAAAAGTCTGCTTACTGCTGAAGAGCCAGTACTGACAAGTAATAAATTCAGAACAATCATCGGATCAGTTCCTCAAACAGCCTATCTTTGCCGTGCAACAGAATGGACCTCTGCCGAAGATGACCTTCCACTTTATTCGCACGAAGAATGTCTGGCAGATAAAAAGAAACAGGCTAGTAATTTCCGGCATATCGAAGAAGAATCTAACAAATATTCGGCTTCCCGAATCACGCAAGCCGTCGGAAACAAGATAGTAGTAGTCAATCCTCCATATCCTCCGATGAGCCAGGAAGATCTCGATCGTTCGTTTGATTTGCCATATACCCGGCTACCTCATCCTAAATATAAAGGGAAACGGATTCCGGCTTATGACATGATTAAGTTTTCCATCAACATTCACCGGGGATGTTTCGGCGGTTGTGCCTTCTGCACCATTTCCGCTCATCAGGGAAAGTTTATCGTCAGCCGTAGCAAAGAGTCCATACTGAAAGAGGTGAAAGAGGTCATCCAGTTACCCGATTTCAAAGGATATTTAAGCGATTTGGGTGGTCCTTCCGCTAATATGTATCAGATGAAAGGAAAAGACGAAGCTATTTGCAAGAAGTGCAAACGACCGTCATGTATCCATCCGAAAGTTTGTCCGAATCTAAATACCGACCATCGCCCCCTGCTGGATATTTACCGTGCAGTAGATGCCTTGCCCGGAATAAAAAAATCGTTTATCGGTAGCGGAGTACGCTATGACCTGTTACTTCATCAAAGTAAAGATGAAGCGATCAACCGCAGCACTGCCGAGTATACCCGTGAATTGATTGTCAATCACGTAAGTGGTCGGCTGAAAGTAGCTCCGGAGCATACCAGTGACCGGGTATTATCTGTGATGCGCAAACCTTCTTTCGAGCAATTTGAAACATTCAAGAGGATATTCGACCGTATCAACCGGGAAGAGAATCTACGTCAACAACTGATTCCGTATTTCATTTCCTCGCATCCCGGATGCAAAGAAGAAGATATGGCGGAACTTGCCGTTATCACTAAACGTCTGGACTTCCACCTGGAACAAGTGCAGGACTTCACTCCCACTCCGATGACGGTTGCTACCGAAGCTTGGTATACCGGATTCCATCCATACACGTTAGAACCGATATTCAGTGCTAAAACCCAACGGGAGAAACTAGCACAACGACAGTTCTTTTTTTGGTATAAACCGGAAGAAAGGAGAAATATCATCAATGAGTTGAGACGTATCGGACGTTCTGATTTGATAGACAAATTATACGGAAAACGCTAATTCGCTCCATTCCATCACTTACAAAACCACCTCTAAAAAGGAGCCTTATCAGGATCTTGGCGAGTATCAAAAACAGCTTCCACAAGAATCTGCTTTTCAAGTACCCGATAATAGACTTTGAAATAATCACAATGAAAAACACGTATATTAGGAACAGAAGTAGCTTTATACATATAAGGATATTTAGCGACTAATTGCAATACGTCTCTCACCATTGTATAAATGGAACGGCTATATTGGGTATTTCCATTTCTCACATTATAGAAAGTCAGAATTTGCTGAAAAACAATAGTCGCTGTTTCTGTCCAGACTATTTTTAACTTAGCCATTGTTCCACCAGCTTATCCACATCCTCTTGAGTATGCAATCTACCCTCCTCATAATCTTTTTCAGAATGCATTATAATTTCCTGTTCATATTCTGTAGGAACATAAAGATTTGCATTAGGAGTAGTTACATGATAAGCAGCCACTGGTTCATTGACCTGTGGCAATTCATTATTTTGAGGTTTATATGATTTCTTAGCCATATCAGTTATTAAGATATCTACAAAGATAAAGATCCCCTTGGTATAAAACAAACAATTCCTCGCTTATCTTCCCCGAAAAGCTTATTTATTCTTCTTTCACTGGCAACGCCACAATCTCCTGCAACACACTGACTGCCGTCTCCACATTAGTAACATTTTTAATCAACATACTCCGTCTGCCATTTTGCTCACGCAGATCACAGCGCCGGGTATACTTCATCATATAGTCTATCACTTTACCGAAAGCCTTACTTTGATAGAACGGACTATCCGGATTGGAAACAAAGAACAAGGTCATTCGGCCGCCTTTCAGGAAAATCTTCTCTGCTCCCAAACGCGCTGACAAACGGCGTAAAGGAACAATGCGGAGTAATTCTTCCGTTTCCCGGGGAACCGGACCGAAGCGGTCTTCCAAGCGGGAGCGGAAAGCCTCCACATCCTTATCCAATGTCAGTCCATCCAGTTCACGATAGAGCAACATACGTTCGCTGCTGCCAGTTACGTAGTTGGCCGGCAATAAAAGTTCGAGGTCACTTTCTACCTGACACTCCTCTACAAATTCTTCTCCACTAATTTGTCCTTCACCTTTTATTTCATCAGCATACAGTTCTGCAAATTCATCTGTTTTCAGTTCATGGACAGCTTCAGTCAGAATCTTCTGATATGTTTCATATCCCAAATCAGCGACAAAGCCACTTTGCTCGGCTCCGAGCAAATTTCCAGCTCCACGAATATCCAAATCCTGCATGGCAATATGAATACCACTTCCCAAATCACTAAAGTTCTCAATCGCTTGAAGACGTCGTCTCCCTTCGGTGGTCAGACTGCTCAACGGAGGAGCCAACAGATAACAGAATGCTTTCTTGTTACTACGCCCTACCCGTCCACGCATCTGATGGAGGTCACTCAATCCGAAGTTTTGCGCCTGATTGATAATGATGGTATTTGCATTCGGAATATCGATACCACTTTCGATGATTGTGGTTGCCAAGAGCACGTCATAGTCATAGTTGACAAAATCCAGAATAATTTTCTCCAGTTCTGTCGGCTCCATCTGCCCGTGTCCGATTGCTACACGACAATCCGGGATATGGCGCTCTATCATTGCTTTCAGTTCCGGCAAGTTCGCAATCCGGTTATTGACGAAAAAGACCTGCCCGTTACGGCTCATCTCAAAGTTGATGGCATCCGTAATCACTTCTTCATTAAAAGTATGCACTTCGGTCTGAATCGGATAGCGGTTAGGCGGCGGAGTGGAAATCACGCTCAAATCACGCGCACCCATCAACGAAAATTGAAGGGTACGGGGAATCGGAGTAGCAGTCATTGTGAGTGTATCTACATTCACTTTCAATTGACGCAGCTTTTCTTTTACGGAAACTCCGAATTTCTGTTCTTCGTCAACAATCAGCAGTCCCAAGTCTTTAAACTGAACATCCTTGCCTAAGATACGGTGAGTACCTATCAGAATACCGACATCTCCATCCTTCAGTCCTTTCAATACAGCTTTGGTTTGTGCGGCAGTACGTGCGCGACTTAAATATTCCACCCGGCATGGCAGTCCTTTCAGACGTTCGCGGAATGTTTGAAAATGCTGGTAAGCAAGCACCGTTGTCGGAACCAGAACGGCCACTTGTTTATTATCGGCAACAGCTTTGAAAGCGGCACGGATTGCAACTTCTGTTTTTCCAAATCCTACATCTCCACAAACCAGACGGTCCATCGGGCGGTCACTTTCCATATCCGCTTTGACATCAATCGTCGCCTTACTCTGATCCGGTGTATCTTCATAAATAAAGGATGCTTCCAACTCACGCTGCAAGAAACTATCGGGACTATAAGAGAACCCTTTTTCCTGACGACGCTGCGAATACAATTTTATCAAATCGCGGGCTATATCCTTGATTTTGCTCTTTGTACGTTCTTTCAGTTTCTCCCATGCCCCTGTACCTAATTTGTTAAGCCGGGGAGCCTCTCCCTCCTTACCTTTATATTTAGAAACTTTATGCAGTGAATGAATGGAAACGAACACTACATCTTCATTCTGAAACACCAGTTTCAAAACTTCCTGCGTAGTATCACCATTCGGTATACGCACCAAACCGGAAAAACGTCCGATACCATGATCGGTATGCACCACATAATCTCCCGGAGTAAACTGATTCAGTTCTTTTAAGGACAGTGCTACTTTTCCCGAACGGGCTTTATCACTTTTCAGGTTATATTTATGGAAACGGTCAAACAACTGATGGTCGGTGAAGATACAGAGCCGTAGTGTGTTATCTACAAATCCTTCATGTATGGTACGCTCTACGGGAGTAAAATTAATCTGATCGCCCCGATCTTCAAAAATAGCCTTGATACGATCTGTCTGCTTCATACTGTCACTACAGATATATAGCGAATAACCTTTTTCCAAATAATCTTTGAAAGAAGAAGCTACCAAATCGAAATTCTTATGAAAGATGGGTTGGGCAGATGTATTGAAAGTAACACTGGCATTCGGCGTTCCGGTTGGTTTGTTACCAAATTCCAATCGGCGGAAATCGAGTGCCCGTACAGTGAATTCACTGCCGTCTATCAGTTTTCCTTCTAATGTAATGCCTCCATTTTCTGCGGCTTCCTGAACAGCTATTGCCTGGGGAGTCAACGCTTCATCATGCACCACCTGGATTCGTTCACGCAACCAAAGAAAATCGCGCATTGCCAGAGTAGTATCTTTCGGGATAAAATCCAGAAAGGAAGTTGTCACATCTCCTGTCACTGCTAAATCGGGAACAATGGACACTCCACTTTTCTTCTCGCGGGATAATTGGGACTCTACTTCAAAGGTACGGATACTTTCTACTTCATCACCAAAGAAATCAATACGATAAGGATATTCCGAAGCAAAAGAGAAAACGTCGATAATGCTACCGCGAACAGCGTATTGCCCCGGTTCATATACATAATCTACGTATTCGAAGCCATAACTATGCAACACATCAGTGATAAACGTGGTATCCACTTTCTCCCCTACATTCAGTTTCAGGGTTTTATCGCTCAATTCCTTTTGCGACACTACTTTCTCTGCCAATGCATCCGGGTACGTAACGATACATAGTCCCTCCTCCCCTTTTTGCAAGCGGCTAAGTACTTCCGTGCGCAGAATCTCATTGGCTGCGTCTTTTTGCCCATATTTAATAGAGCGACGGAATGAAGATGGAAAGAATAACACCTTTTCCGTCCCCAATATCTGCGTCAAGTCATGATAAAAATATCCGGCTTCTTCAAGATCACCTAAAATAAAGACAAACGGGCAACCACCCTCTTGCACCAGTACAGAAGAAAAAAGAGAAGCAGCAGATGCACACAGTCCTCCGCAAAAAACAGTCTGAACAGAAGTGTCCTTCAACAAGCGCTTCATTACTGCCATATTGGGATGGGCAGCATATTGTTGTTGCAATTCAGTTATTGTCATACCTATAAATTTCCCCGCAAAATTACAAAAAAGAATCGCAGGACAGACATAAGTGTGGGAAAGTTTTCATCCCCCCAAAGTTTCTCACCGAGAAACAAAGTGTTCCACACCGAGAAACAACTTGTTTCACACCGAGGAACAAACCGTTTCACACCAAGAAACAAAAGATTGCATTCTGCTCTTCACGTTAAATTTTCCTTAGTTCGGCTATAACTAAAGGAAAAGAACTACTTTTGTTTTAAATTTTATAGTATCTATATGCAGACATCGGATAGCATTGTAATTATCCCCACCTATAATGAACGGGAGAACATAGAAAATATCATCCGTGCCGTATTCGGCCTTCCCAAAGTATTCCATATTCTGGTAATAGAAGACGGCTCTCCGGACGGAACGGCAACCATTGTAAAAACCTTGCAACAAGAATTTCCCGAACGGCTTTTTATGATTGAGCGTAAAGGGAAACTGGGATTGGGCACTGCCTATATTACCGGATTTAAATGGGCACTGGAACACGCATACGAGTATATCTTTGAAATGGATGCCGACTTCAGTCATAATCCGAACGATTTGCCCCGTTTGTATCAGGCTTGTTCGGAACAGGGTGGAGATGTATCCATCGGCTCCCGCTACATCAGCGGAGTAAATGTAGTGAACTGGCCGATGGGACGGGTATTAATGTCGTACTTTGCTTCCAAATATGTGCGGTTCATCACAGGAATACCCGTACACGACACGACTGCCGGATTTGTCTGCTACCGCCGTCAGGTACTGGAAATGATTGATTTGGATCATATCCGTTTTAAGGGATATGCTTTTCAGATTGAAATGAAATTCACCGCTTACAAATGTGGTTTTAAAATCATCGAGGTTCCCGTGATTTTCATTAATCGTGAACTAGGGACTTCCAAGATGAATAGCAGCATCTTTGGAGAGGCCATATTTGGTGTGATTAAATTAAAAGTAAATAGTTGGTTCCATAAATTCCCGCAAAAGTCATGAAACGTACACTGATTCAAAATGCCGTTATTGTTAACGAAGGAAGAAAAGTACTGGGTTCAGTAGTCATTGAAAATGAAAAGATAGCCGAAATATTGGTGGGTGAAGAAAAAGCAACTGCCCCTTGTGACGAAGTCATTGACGCAAGCGGGTGTTATCTCCTGCCGGGTGCCATCGACGAGCATGTTCATTTCCGCGATCCCGGACTGACTCATAAAGCTGATATTACCACAGAAAGCCATGCCGCTGCAGCAGGGGGTGTCACTTCCATCATGGACATGCCCAATACAAACCCGCAGACTACGACGCTGGAGGCTTTGGAAGAGAAATTCACCCTACTAGGTGAGAAATCAGCTGTCAACTATTCCTGCTATTTCGGAGCAACGAATAATAACTATACCCAGTTTGCGCAACTGGATAAACACCGGGTTTGTGGCGTGAAATTATTTATGGGGTCAAGCACCGGCAATATGCTGGTAGACCGGATGGCAAGCTTGCGTAATATATTCGGTGGAACCGATCTGCTCATCGCCGCCCATTGCGAAGACCAGGGAATTATCAAAGAAAATACGGATAAATACAAGAAAGAATACGGAGACAATGTACCTCTGGCTCTTCATCCGCTTCTCCGTTCGGAAGAGGCTTGCTATCGTTCGTCCGAGCTGGCTGTGCAACTGGCACGGGAAACAAATGCCCGCCTGCACATCATGCATATTTCCACCGCTAAAGAGTTGAGTCTGTTTTCCAACGTTCCTCTGGCACAAAAAAGAATTACAGCAGAAGCCTGCGTTTCCCATCTACTCTTTACGGAAGAAGATTATCAGACATTGGGTGCCCGCATTAAATGCAACCCTGCCATCAAGACTGCACAAGACCGGAAAGCCTTGCAAGAAGCTGTCAACAGCGGTCTGATTGATGCCATCGCAACCGATCATGCCCCACACTTGCTTAGTGAAAAAGAAGGAGGTGCATTAAAGGCAATGTCCGGGATGCCGATGATTCAGTTCTCGCTAGTCAGCATGTTGGAGTTGGCAGATAAAGGAGTGTTTACTATCGAAAAAGTGGTAGAAAAAATGGCTCATGCTCCTGCGCAGATGTATGAGATACCAAACAGGGGATTCATCCGCAAAGGCTATCAGGCTGACCTGGTATTAGTCCGCCCCGGAAGCGAATGGACTGTAACAACCGATTGTATTCTAAGCAAATGTAAATGGAGCCCATTAGAGGGACACACATTCGACTGGAAAGTAGAGAAAACATTTGTAAACGGACATCTGTTATATAACAACGGAGAAATAGACGAGACTTATCGCGGACAGGAATTAAGATTCAGATAAACAGCAGCTCGCCTTCAACAAGCCTATGAGTACCATTTTATCTTATAAAATACATACAGTCACTCCCTACATCAACTGGATTTACTTTTTCCATGCATGGGGGTTCCAGCCACGTTTTGCAGCCATCGCCAACATTCACGGATGTGATGCCTGTCGTGCTTCGTGGCTGACGACTTTTCCGGAAGAAGAACGTAGCAAGGCCTCCGAAGCCATGCAGCTATTTAAAGAAGCCAACCGGATGCTTGATCTACTCGACCGGGATTATGAGGTAAAGACCCTATTCAAGCTCTGTAAAGCGAACGCTGACGGAGATAATTTGATTATTGAGAAAGAAAAAGACCAATTCGTCACCTTTCCTTTACTGCGTCAGCAGACGCCCAAAAGAGATGGAAGTCCTTTCCTTTGTCTAAGCGACTTTATTCGTCCTCTTTCTTCCGGTATCCCCGACACCATCGGTGCTTTTGCTTCTTCTATTGATGCGGACATGGAAGGACTGTATGAACAGGACCCATATAAACACTTGCTTGTCCAAACCCTCTCCGACCGACTGGCAGAAGCTGCAACAGAAAAGATGCATGAGTATGTACGAAAAGAAGCATGGGGATATGCCAAAGAAGAAAATCTGGGCATAGCGGATTTATTGGTCGAGAAATATCAAGGTATTCGCCCTGCCGTCGGCTACCCGTCTTTACCGGATCAGTCTGTCAACTTCCTGTTGGATGAACTGCTGGACATGAAACAGATAGGTATTTCATTGACTGAAAACGGGGCCATGTATCCGCACGCTTCTGTTTGCGGACTTATGTTTTCGCATCCGGCTTCCGAATATTTTTCTGTAGGAAAGATTGGAGAGGACCAACTCGAAGATTATACCCGCCGCCGGGGAAAAAGCATCGAAGAAATGCGCAAATTTCTGGCAACGAATCTTCAATAATCATCATTCTCCTGTGATTTTTCTCCTTTTCTCACGACTAACTAACCAGAAAAGCAATCATAGACTTCATGAGAGAACAAACAACAGAAGCCAATCCTCCTATTGAGCAAGAGTTCTTGTCGGTAATCCGCGAATATGAACGGGTGATCTACAAAGTGTGCTATCTGTACGCCAACCCCAATGCTCCGCTCAATGACCTTTATCAGGATGTGGTACTGAATCTTTGGAAAGCTTATCCTAAATTCAGAAAAGAATGTAAAGTATCTACATGGATTTATCGTATTGCCCTCAACACTTGTATCAGTTTTTATCGTAAAGAAAAGAATGTGCCGGAAATAGTCAGTCTCACCAAAGATACTGACTGGACCATAGAAGCACACGACCCGATCAACGAAATGCTGAAACAGCTTTATCAAATGATTAACCAGCTGGGACAACTCGACAAATCAATTATCCTGCTCTATCTCGAAGACAAAAGTTATGAAGAAATAGCAGAAATTACCGGACTGACGGTTACCAATGTAGCGACTAAACTAAGCCGCATCAAAGACAAACTTAAAAGAATGAAAAAGGAGGAATAAGATATATGGAACTGGAAGAACTGAAAAAATCTTGGAATGCTCTGGATGAACACTTGAAAGATAAAGAGTTCATCAAAGAAGAAGAGCTTGAAAAGCTGATAAGGCATGCAGACAAAGGTATCCATGCCATTGCCAGCCTGAACATCAAGCTTATTCTGATTTCTTTGCCGATATTGATCTTGTTTTTAGCGGAGGTGTTGTTGCACAACAGATTGAACCCGATCTACATCATTATCATTTTCGCATGGATTCCCGCACTTTGCTGGGACATCGTCACCACCCGCTTTCTCCAACGGACTCAAATAGACGAGATGCCTCTGGTAGAGGTAATCAGCCGCGTGAACCGTATACACCGATGGACCATCAGAGAACGGCTGATTGCCATTGCTTTCCTCTTGGTACTGGCTGTACTCTCATTTATCTACTGGCAAGTGTGGCAATATGGAATAGGCATGATAGCCTTCTTTATCCTGTTATGGGGCGGAGGACTAGGATTGATTTTATGGATTTACCGCAAGAAGTTCTTAAATCGCATCCACGAAATAAAGAAGAATTTAAGCGAATTGAATGAATTAATGTAAAAGGAGATAATGGATGTGCTTACCCTACAACGGTAAGCACACTCTTTCCATTCACTTTCTTATGCACTTGCACCTGAACAGAAATTCGTTCACTCATCTCCTGTACGTGAGAAATAACTCCGATTTTCCGTCCCTGCATCTGTAATTGTTCTAATGCTTCCATTGCCGTACGCAGGCTTTCCGCATCCAAAGAGCCGAATCCTTCATCAATAAATAGAGATTCCACTTTCAGGTTATTGCTTGATAAGGAGGACAAACCCAAAGCCAACGCCAAAGATATCAGGAATGATTCACCACCGGAAAGAGAGTACACAGTCCGTATTTCATCACACATATCACAATCTATCACTTGAAGCGCCAACGTGTCGGGAACCTGTTGCAACTTATAGCGTTTAGAAAGGTAGGATAAATGTTTATTGGCATGAAGCAACAGCAAATTCAAAGTGTAACTTTGAGCTATCACTTTAAATTTCGCTCCGTCCGCACTGCCTATCAGTTTATTAAGTTTCGCCCAACGTTCGGCAATCGTCTGTTTCTCTGCCAGTTCCTTCGCTATCTGTTCCACAGTTAGCTTATTCTTTGCTTGTTGTAGCAGACGGGCTTCCATAGTAGAAAGAGCACGTTCGGTATTCAGGTTTTCCTCCTGTTGTTTCTTTATTATTTCGGGAAGTTGTTCGGGAGACTCAATCTTTTTATACTGCTCCTGCAATTCTCCGATAGCCAGCGTAATTTGCTTCATCTCTCCTTGCAGACCAGAAAGGCGATTGTGCACAGCCTCTACTTCTTTGCGTGCTTTCTCCAAAGCCAAATTCAGCTCTTTTTCTCTTTTTGCAACGACCGCCTCTGCTTCATCCGCACTTTTTCCTTTCAATAGTTGCGAACGTTCCTGACGGAGCACATTCAACGCTTTCTCTATAACTTCAAATCTCTTTTGTTCGGCTGAAGCAGTATTCTGCAGTAATAACAACTGTTCTTTAGCAGACGATACTTTCTGCATCGCCAGGCGACAAAGAGATACATTCTCACGAAGAGCTTCACAATGCGCACGCATCTTTTTAATTTCTTCATCGCTGCGTTGCCATTCTGCATAAAGATTACGATATTCTAAAATACGTTCAGCCAGTTCCGTCAAACGATGTTGTATCTGCTCTTCGTTACCAGCATCGATCCCAGCTTTATACAATGCCGCCAACTGTTCTCCAATCTGTCCGTCCACCATCTTCTGATGCGTCCAATCACGTTGCAAAACAATGCTCCGGTTATTGATCTGTTGACAGTTTGCTACTGCTGCATTATATTCCTGTTCTATACTCCGGAAAAGAGTATCTACTACCTCCTGTTCCTGATGGTAAGGATGTGCCGTACTACCGCAAACCGGGCAAGCTTCCCCCTCCTGCAATTGCTGACGCAATGCTTTCACGTCTTTTCCCACTGCCATACGTGCATTTTCGTAAAGGCGTTGAGTTACTTTCAATGCGGTTTCTTGTTCCGTCAATTGTTTCAGGCAATCAGTTGTTTCTTTCTCCAACCGTTCTATTTCTGCCTTTGTTTTCGTCTGCGTTTCCGTCAATTGCCGGATATTCTGTTGGCGTGTCAGCTCTTTTTGCAACTTCATCTGTTCTTCGGTCAATAACGGATATCCGAAAGAGTTTAATCGCAACAACCGCTCTTCATTCGTATTTATCCCGGCTGTCAGTTTGTCTGCTTCCTGCCGTAGAATTTCTTCCACCTGTTCTAGCTGCAACGCTTCTTCTATTCCTACATGATTCAGCAAACGGTTCAGAGAAGAATAAGAAACCTGCAACTGCTCCGTAGCCATCCGCATTTTTTGTTCCTGCTCCGACACCTGTTTATTAGCGGACTGTAACATCTGTTTCGATTGTGTGTAACTGTCCTGCTGTGACTGTATCTGTACATCCAACTGACGGGCTTTCTTCAAGTCCGGCTGTATGGCTTCCCATTGTGCCTTGAAATGCACCAATCCTTCTTCTTGTGAAGCCAATGCGCCCTGTAACATTTTCAATCTTGCTTGCTCCTCCTGTTCTTCCTGTTGCTTCTTCTTCCAAAGATCTTCTTGCATTTTTAATGAACGAACCACATTCAGTTGTTCATTCTGCTCTGCCAGCAGTTTGATTCCTGTCACACGCTTTTCGGCCAACAACTCTTTCTCTTTTTGTAAAGCAAGCAATTCTTCTTCCGGCATCAATTCGATCACATTCATTCGATTCTGAATCAAAGTGACTTCTTCCTGTGCCGCCTTATTCCGGGCATAGACTTCTTGAGAAATCCGGGAATAAACACCGGTTCCCGTCAACTTCTCAAGCAACTCCGCTTTGGCCGCTCCTTTCGATTTCAGGAATGTTGCAAAATCATTCTGCGCCAATAATACGGTACGGGTAAACTGCTCATACGTCAACCCCACCAACTCCACCAACTGAATCAACAACTCTTTTTTGGTACCCTGGAATTCTTTCTCCGTATCCAGTTCTTTCACCTCCAGCGTTTGTGGCTGCAAAGAACCGCTTATCTTATTTCTTGTCCGCCGTACCGACCAGCGAGAACGGTAACGCCGTCCGTCAATGCCTAAGAAATCGACTTCCGCATAGCCGTCGCTGGTCCCCCGGCGCAATAAATTTCTTACATCGGATTGATTTATCTGATTGTCTCCTACATCTGCCAGATTCACACTTTCCACCGAAGTTGCGAAACGGGGAGCTTTATCATACAGTGCCAGACATAAAGCATCTAGTAAAGTAGACTTACCGGCACCCGTAGGTCCTGATATGGCAAATATACCTGCAGAGTGTAATGGTTCTGCTGTAAAATCGACTTCTACTGTCCCTTCTATCGAAGTCAGATTCTTCAATCGTATAGCCAGTATTTTCATTCTTCTTCCTCCTCTTCTTTATGAGTAGCAGCCCAATAGGCTTCCTGAAACAAACCTGTCAGTTCGGCAGGCATTTCCACCTGATAAATCTTTTCAAAGGCAGACTGCGCAATCTGTAAGGGAGACATCTCCTGCAATCCTCTCTTCCAGTTCTCGTTTTCTTTCTCCTTATTTTCTACATCGGTGCGATAGGTAGACACAATGCGTGCCAATCGATAATTTTTATCTGCTAATGCCTCCTCAATCTCCTGCCGAAGCATGGGTTCCGGTTCCTCCAGCAATACCTTCACTTCTAAATAAGGAGCTGTTTCTTCCGTGTCCGGCAATTCTTTCAAGGCTTCCAACACCACTTCCGGCAAGGCAGGATCTCCATTCGGCACACTCACTAAAGGGATTAATTTCGGGCATTCCAACCGTTCAATGTCCACTGCACAACCTCCGTCAAAAGTCACCATCACGACTCCATGATGATAATGTTTCTCTGCAAAAGACATCGGAATAGGACTTCCTGCATATCTCACATTCTCCCTTCCCGACACTCGCTGCGCTTTATGTATATGCCCCAATGCCGTATACGCTATCTGTTCGGAAAAAGCTTCCGGCGATACACATTCCAGACCACCAATCACAGTACGTTCACTATAATCTTTTTCTGCAATCTCCGATCCTGTAGCCTGCAAATGACCGATGGCAAGAATCGACTGATTCGCTGTCCTTTGCTTCCATAGCCTTTGCAGAAGCTGCGAATATAGTTCGCGAACTCCCTCCGCGTACAGGTTGCCTTCCGTCTGCACGACCGGATAATCCCCCTGGCGCAAAAAAGGGACAGCCATGCAAAGCAGTTCCACTTCCCCTTTCCGGTTCTTCAGTTCCACGATCAAATGGTCATAATCAATTTCTCCACCTTCAAGTTTACGCACTACCCCTCTGACTTCTGTCCGCATAGCCTGCAACAGAGGCAAAGGAGCTTCCAGACGTGCTGCCGAATCATGATTGCCGGCTACAATGACAATTTGCAGATTCGGATTCTCCACTGTCACCCGATAAATAAACTGATAATACATGCTTTGGGATGCAGCGGAAGGGTTGGAAACATCAAAAACATCTCCGGCTATAATCAATGCATCAATCTCTTTCTGACGAATTTCTTCTGCCAGCCAATTCAGGAATACCTCATGTTCTCCCGTGCGATCATATCCAAAAAAGGTTTGTCCCAAATGCCAGTCGGCAGTATGTAATATACGTATCATAATTTTATAACTATCTCTACTAACAAGAGGCAAAAATAACACAATCGGAAAGATTATCTCGCATCTGCCTCTCTTTTTTACCAATAATCATGTATATTTGCAGGATAAAAATCCAACCCTATGAAGATACTGTATTA
>OOAZ01000134.1_pt1 | contig 72036 bp, 52 predicted proteins | sample 1671221 | NCBI WGS metagenome assembly OOAZ01 (sample SAMN06348134, study PRJEB24527) | human gut metagenome | biome: human gut; feature: ankylosing spondylitis patient; material: feces | host: Homo sapiens | place: China | collected 2015-10
TCCTTCTTAATTACAAATTTTTAGCATCTAATTTAACTTCAATTCCTATTATACAAAATTTTAAGATAATGCACTATCAACACACTCTTAAGTTTGCTTCTAAGTCTTATTTCCATAACTTCTTTTACGTTTCCCAAAATACCGCTGCTAATAAAGGATATTGCTTGTCCGGCAAGAAGTGTAAAATAAGTTTTTCTCCATGAATTGTTGTTTTGGGTCATAATGCGAACCTCCTTTTTTATTGCATTGTTCCTTTGTTTCTGCAATAAAAAGCAGGCGTTGTCCCACAGAGAGGGCAGACGCCTGCATAACAACAAAGCACGAAAAAACACCACGATACAGTTCAAAGACTGCTCGTGTCAAACCTACGTGTTCCTTTGCATACGCACGCAAAAAAAGCCCACCATCATGTGGAAAGGTACTTCTACTTTTTATTGCTTATTAGCGTACACAAATTAACACACGTAAGCCTCCTTCCAATCTCAAACTGTCGCACAGTATAACACACATCCGATAGACTTGTCAACCATTTTTAACCTTGTTTTCCATCTTGTTTTTCCATCTCTTACGGGCAGTAGCAAAGCCAGGCGAGCCAGTCAACGGTCAAGATGAACGGCGCTTTCAGCGCCGCCGTTGACAGTCTCGCCCGTCTTTGCTAATGGGTAATCAAGGCGGGAAAGCCATTTTAGGGCTTTCCCGCCCATTTCAATTTTGGGAGAAGAAAGGCCCCAAAATGAACGAGTGCGGCCAAACACTTTTAGGGATTGGCCACCTTGTCCACCCATCCAGCGGGGCGGCGGGGAACGGTCAAGGCCGGGCGTCAGCCCATTCATTTCAGCCTTGACGGTTTCTCGGCTGCTCTCTTTTTGTATGCAGAGGGAACCTTTGTTAACAAACTGCTAAGTTTTTGGAAAGTTCTGCTCGAACCGCTGTTGCGGGCCCGGCGGCTGTGCTATACTACTTGCATCAAGAACCAAAGGAGGAATTGCGTCATGAAAGAAGTCAAACCTTCCAAAAAGCCGCTGGCGATCTATTACGCCATCGTGCTGGCGGTCCTGCTGCTGCTCAACCTTGTGCTGGTGCCGTGGATGAGCGAGCGTCAGGTGGAGGAAGTGGACTACGGTACCTTTATGACCATGACCGAGGAAAAGAACATCGGCCGTGTGGATATCGAATCCAACCAGATCATTTTTACCGATAAAGAGGAAAAGCAGGTTTACAAGACCGGCCTGATGAACGACCCGGAGCTCACCCAGCGCCTGTATGACGCCGGAGCACAGTTTTCCAGCGAGATCGTGGAGCAGGGGTCGCCGATGCTCAATTTCCTGATCTGGTTCCTGCTGCCCATCCTGCTGTTCAGCTTCATCGGCAACCAGATGAACAAAAAGCTGATGGAAAAGGCCGGCGGCGGCCCGGGGTCCATGATGTTCGGCGGCGTGGGCAAATCCAACGCCAAGGTCTATGTGCAGTCCACCCACGGCATCCGCTTTGCGGATGTTGCCGGTGAGGATGAAGCCAAGGAAAACCTGCAGGAGATCGTGGATTACCTGCACGACCCCGGCAAGTACGAGAGCATTGGCGCATCCATGCCCAAGGGCATCCTGCTGGTGGGTCCTCCGGGCACCGGCAAGACCATGCTGGCCAAGGCCGTGGCAGGCGAATCCAACGTGCCGTTCTTCTCCATTTCCGGTTCCGAATTTGTGGAGATGTTCGTGGGCATGGGCGCGTCCAAGGTGCGCGACCTGTTCCGGCAGGCCAAGGAAAAGGCCCCCTGCATCGTGTTCATCGATGAGATCGATGCCATCGGTCAGAAGCGCAACAGCGGCAATCTCGGCGGCAACGACGAGCGTGAGCAGACTTTGAACCAGCTGCTCACCGAGATGGACGGCTTTGAGGGCAACACCGGCGTCATCATTCTGGCGGCCACCAACCGCCCGGATTCTCTGGACCCGGCCCTGACCCGTCCCGGACGTTTTGACCGCCGCGTGCCGGTGGAGCTGCCCGACCTCAAGGGCCGCGAAGAGATTTTGAAGGTGCACGCCAAAAAGGTGGCGCTGGCCCCGGGCATCGACTTCAACACCGTGGCCCGCATGGCCTCCGGTGCCTCCGGTGCGGAACTTGCCAACATCGTCAACGAAGCAGCCCTGCGCGCCGTGCGTGCAGGCCGCAAGAGCGTGACCCAGGCCGATCTGGAGGAGAGCATCGAGGTGGTCATTGCAGGCTACCAGAAGAAGAATTCTATCCTCACCGACAAGGAAAAGTGCATCGTGGCCTACCACGAGATCGGCCATGCACTGGTGGCGGCCAGGCAATCCAACTCTGCCCCTGTGCAGAAGATCACCATTATCCCCCGCACTTCCGGCGCACTGGGCTACACCATGCAGGTGGACGAGGGCAACCACTACCTGATGAGCAGGGAAGAGCTGGAAAACAAGATCGCCACCCTCACCGGCGGGCGCGCCGCCGAGGAAGTGGTGTTCCGATCCATCACCACCGGTGCCTCCAACGATATCGAGCAGGCCACCAAGCTTGCCCGCGCCATGCTTACCCGCTACGGCATGAGCAAGGACTTTGACATGGTGGCGCTGGAGACCGTGAACAACCAGTATCTGGGCGGCGACACCTCACTGGCCTGCTCGGCCCAGACCCAGCGCGAGATCGACCAGAAGGTGGTGGAGCTGGTCAAGGCCCAGCACGAAAAGGCCATCCGCATCCTGACCGACAACCGCGCCAAGCTGGACGAGCTGGCACAGTATCTGTACCAGAAGGAGACCATCACCGGCGAGGAGTTCATGGAGATCCTGAACCGGGAACCGGCACAGGCCCAGTGACCCCGGCGGCAGAGCTTCCCAAAAAAATTTTATAGCCCGCTGCAATAATCCCGCCGCCGCATCCGTTTATAAGACAGATGCGGCGGTTTTGTATTACACCGCATGGCAGACCATGGTTTTCCACAAAACAAAAATGTGCGGTGCAAAACCGCCGTCAACGGAGGTATTCCAAATGAAACTGAACCATAAATTTGTCCGTACCGTTACCACCACCGCTGCAGTGCTGGGTGCTGCCGCTATGCTGAGCGTGGGCGCATTTGCCGCAGAGGCAGACATCAACGACCCTGTTGCCGCAGGCTATCTGCCCCCGCAGGAGCAGATGGTGCAGGGGGATATCGCCCTGCACAGCGCCGATGTGGCGATCGGCGAAAAGGACCCCACCTACGGCGGCTACGGTGCACCGGAGGGAAACCCCATTCAGGGCAATATCATGCTGATCTCCGGCGATGAACTGGCCGCCCCGTCTGCAGATGCAGCGGCGAAAAAGAGCGAGGCCCGCTACACCGTCAAGGGCCTGTTCGGCCGGGAAGTGCTGTACACTGCCCGCCAGAAGGACAGTGTGCTGACGCTGGATGTGCCCGCCGGTTCTGCCACCTTCCGCACCACCGTGCAGGACATGCAGACCCTGCTGAACGAGGGTGTGAGCACGCTGGTGGTCCAGACTGAGAAGGGCTCCACCACCCTGAACCTGTCCCTGCTGGTGGAGGGCCAGAAGGGCACCGACCGCGTGGTTCTGCGCCGACTGGGCGAAAACACCTTCCTCACCGTGGGCCTGCGCTGCCGCCGCGATTTGATCGTGGGGCGCTGACCGCTGAGATCAAATGATGAAAGGGCTGCTGCACGCAGGGATGTGCAGCGGCCCTTTTTGCGCTTTTCTGTTAAGTTTTTGAAAATTTGCGCAGATGCCTTTGCAAAGTCTGCCGGGAGATGTTATAGTTAAATTGAAACAGTATGCATTCCCGATAGAAAGGAAAAGACGCCATGGAGCATTTTGTGGAGTTTGAGGACGTTTGCAAATACTACCAGACCGGCAGTGTGAAGATCGCCGCCGCAGACCACCTGAATTTCTATGTGGATAAGGGCGAGTTCTGTATCATCGTGGGGCCCTCCGGCGCAGGCAAGACCACCCTGCTGAACATCCTTGGCGGTATGGACAGCTGCGACGAGGGCAACGTCTGGCTGGACGGCCAGAATGTGAGCCACTTTACCGCCAGAGAGCTGACGACCTACCGCCGGTACGATGTGGGCTTTGTGTTCCAGTTCTACAACCTTGTGCAGAACCTGACCGCACTGGAGAATGTGGAGCTGGCCAGCGAGATCTGCCGCGACCCGCTGGACCCCAAAGAGACCCTGCGCAGCGTGGGTCTGGGAGAGAGGCTGAACAACTTCCCGGCCCAGCTTTCCGGCGGCGAGCAGCAGCGGGTGTCCATTGCCCGCGCACTGGCCAAAAACCCCAAGCTGCTGCTCTGCGACGAGCCCACCGGTGCACTGGACTACAAGACCGGCAAGCAGGTGCTGGCCCTTTTGCAGGATACCTGCCGCCGCACCGGCCGCACGGTGATCGTTATTACCCACAACACCGCCCTGACGGCGATGGCAGACCGCATCATTCAGGTGCGCAGCGGTAAGATCGTCTCCAATCAGGTCAACGAGCACCCTGTGCCGGTGCAGGAGATTGAGTGGTGAGAGCTGTGCTGAAAAGTTATCGTAAAAATATCCTGCGGGAAATGAAGGACAATCTGAGCCGCATGGTCTCGCTGTTCGGCATCGTGGCGCTGGGCGTCATGATGCTGACCGGCCTGATGAGTTTTGCGCCCAGCATGCGCATCGCCGGGCAGAAATACTATGTGCAGCAGAACGTATTCGACCTGCGGGTGCTGTCCACGCTGGGCCTTTCGGAGGACGATATCACCGCCATTGCCGCCGTGGACGGCGTGGAGGCCGTGCAGCCGGTGAAATATCAGGACGTGGAGGCCCAGTGGCAGGGCCAGAGAGAGACGGCGGTGGTGCGCCTGCAGCAGCTGCCCGCCGACCCCGGGGCCGACACGGCAGAAAATATGAACCGTCTGGTGCTGCTCTCGGGCCGGATGCCTGAGGCCCCGGACGAGTGCGTGGTGCATGTGATGGGCTACGGCGACCCGGTGGAGCCGGGCACTGTGCTCACCCTGCCGGAGGACACCGAACATGTGAGCCGGAAGCAGTTCACGGTAGTGGGCACCGTGCAGGACCCGCAGCATTTTTCCACGGACAAGGAGAGCAGCACCGCCGGTGACGGCCAGCTGGATGATATCGTATTCCTGCCGGAAGGCAGCCTGACCATGGATTATTATACGGCGTGCTATCTCAAGGTGAAAAATGCCGGCCTGTATGATAATTACTCGGACGAGTATCAGGCGACAGTGGATGACACAGCCGCAAGGGTAAAGGCCATCAGCGGGGCACAGTGCACAGCCCGGCGGGCGGAGCTGATCGAGGACGCCAGTGCAGAGCTGGCCGACGCCCGGGCCGAGTACAACGACAAAAAAGCCGAAGCAGACCGTCAGTTTGCGGAGGCAGAGCAGCAGCTGGCCGATGCACAGGCGCAGCTGGACAGCGCCAAAGCCCAGCTGGACGCGGGCGAAGCGGAACTTGCCGCCAGCAAAAAGGCCCTGCCGGATACCATGCAGGGCGGTGCGGACGAGCTGGTGAGCGGCGAGCAGCAGCTGCTAGAATTTGAGGATCAGCTGCAGCAGATCGAGATGCTGGTGAACCTGAAAAAGGTGGCCGACCCGCTGCTGGGCTATGCAGAAACGGCTCTGCACAACGCGCAGAAGGCGCTGGACGAGGCTGAGCCCGCCGACGAGGAATACACCGACCTGCGGGATGCCCTGCAGAAGGCGCAGGATGCTTACGACAACATCAGCGGCCAGCTGAATGGCTATCAGGCCCAGCTGGACGCGGGCAAGCGCCAGATGTATGCGCAGGGGCTGATCTCTTCGCCCAGCCTTTCCAACGAGCAGCTGGTGACCGAAGCCAAAGCCGCACTGCGCCAGATGAAGGTAAAGCTTCTGCAGGGGCAGCTGCAGCTGACCACCGGCACGGCCACAGCCTACACCCAGTTCGACGCGGCACGCACCCGGCTGGACGAGGGCTGGCAGGAATACAGGGACGGCGTGCAGCAGCTGGCCGATTCCCGCGCGGAGTACGAGAGCCGGAAGGCCGAAGCGGAACAGCAGCTGGCCGACGGCCTTGCCCAGCTGAACGACGCCGAGGAGCAGGTGAGCCAGATCAAGAGCGGCGAGTGGTATGTGCTGGACCGCAGCTCCACTATGAGCTTTGTCACCTTTGAGCAGTATGCCGACCGCATGGATGCCATTGCACGGGTGTTCCCGGTGTTCTTCTTCCTGGTGGCGGCACTGGTGGCCACTACTACTATGACCCGCATGGTGGACGAGAACCGCCTGCAGCTGGGCACCCTGAAAGCACTGGGCTACTCCAACGCAAAGATCGCAGGCAAGTACCTGTTCTATGCCCTCAGCGCCAGCGTGCTGGGCAGCATCGTGGGCATGGTCATCGGCTTTGTGGTGTTTCCGCTCATCATCTGGTACGCCTACCAGATGATCTTCAGCATGTCCACCTTCACGCTGCACTTTTACCCCGGCATGGCGGCAGCCAGCGTGGCCATCAGTGCGGCCGTCATCGGTTTTGCCACATGGAGCGCCTGCCGCGCCAGCCTGAAGGAAAAGACCGCAGCCCTGCTGCTGCCCCGGGCACCTGTGGCGGGCAAGCGCATCTTTTTGGAGTACATCACCCCGCTGTGGCAGCACATGAGCTTCTCCCAAAAGACCACAGCCCGCAACCTGTTCCGCTACAAAAAACGCTTTTTCATGACCGTGCTGGGCGTGGCGGGCTGCACAGCGCTGCTGCTCATCGGCTTTGGCATTCAGGATTCCATCCTGCCCATCGTGGACAAGCAGTCTGAGCAGCTGACCCACAACGATATGACCATCGTCCTCAGCGACGAAAAGGCGCTGACCATGGAGCAGGGCCTTGCCAGCACGCTGGACAGCAGCAGTGCGGTCCGCAGCTGGGGCGCGTTCTACACAAAGTCCACCACCCTTTATAATGAAGAGGGCGGGAGCGCCGACGTCAGCATCGTGGGCGCGGAGGACGATGCCCGGATGACCGAATACTTCACCTTCCGCACCCGGGTGGGCCACGAACCCATTCCCTTTGAAGAGGACAGCGTGATCCTGACCGAAAAAACGGCCCTGAATCTGGGACTGAGCGTGGGTGATACGTTCTACGTGGAGGCTGCAGACGGGAGCCGTGTGCCGCTGACCCTGACCGGCATTGCCGAGAACTACATGTTCACCCGGCTGTATCTGTCCGGTGCACAGCTGGAGAGTCTGCTGGGCGGCACACCGGAGTGGAATACCGTGTACGGCCTGACCGGCTGTGCCACTGAGGCGGAGTACAACGCCCTGCGCACAAAGCTGCTGGGCTGCAACTACGTCAGCAGCGTCAGCTTCACCGAGGATACCACCTCCATGTTCGGCAGCCTGATCGGCAGCCTGAACTACGTGGTGGTACTGATCATCGTGTGTGCGGCGGCGCTGGCGGCGGTGGTGCTGTACAACCTGATCAGCGTCAACCTTGCCGAGCGCAAAAAGGAGCTTGCCACCATCAAGGTGCTGGGCTTCTATGACAAAGAAGTGTACCGCTACATCTTCCGCGAGATCGAGCTTTTGTCCCTCATCGGCTCCGGCGTGGGCCTGCTGCTGGGCGTGCCGCTGCACCGGTTCATCATCCTGACCGTGGAAATGGATCAGCTGATGTTCATTCGCACCATTGCACCCCGCAGCTATCTGTTGGCAGTGGCGCTGACCATGCTGTTCACCGTTGTGGTCTGCTTTGCCATGCGGCGGCATGTGCGCCATATCAGCATGGTGGAAAGCATGAAGGCACCGGAGTAACAGGAAATGCGGATGTGTTGTAATCTGTAAAAAAGTGTGATAAACTAATTATTAAGGCGCTGACTGCAAAATTGGTGGTCAAGCTTTCTGTCCCGCATCGCCGCTTCATTTTACTTAGAACGAAGCAGAGGTTCCGGGAGGAAACTTTTTTGGAAGTGCCCTGCCCGGAGCTTTGAAGGCGAAGGGAGGGATATCGAATGAATCTGCTGGAGACTCTCGCATTGCTCACGTTCATTCTTGCGTTGCTGAGCTTGATCGTGGATGTGATTCGTCTGACCGTTGAGGTCATGGCAAAGTTTTCCCAGATGAAAAGCGATGATAACAAAAAAGATTGACCGCCCCAGCCTACCAAACTGAACGGTCAATCTTTTTGACGAACGGGATGGAAAGCTGACCCTTGCAGTCAGCGCCCCTTCTATCTATAGTATAATCGTGAGAAAATTCTTTGTCAAGCATCCATCCCGCGAAAACTGCAGCGCGGCAAAGAACCGGTAAATTCATAAAAGCTTCATATAAACAACATGTTTTCGCTGAAATTATCTGGTATTCTGATATCACCGGACAGGCAGAGCCGCAACTGCCTGAATGGGTAACATGATTCCTCCTTTACAAACCAAATACCGCAAAAAATACCGCGCCCCGTCTGTTCCGCAGCAGACAGGGCGCGGCGTTTTGTTATGGGCGAAAAGCACAGTGCGGGCTGCTGGCTCAGACCGTCAGCCCTGCAGCCTCTTCCGCGATGGCATCGGCCTGCATCTGGGTGAGCACCCGGCACTTGACCATCCGCTTGAGCACGGTCTGGGTGCGCTTGAGGGCCAGCTCCGGGCTGCTGGCGTAGAGCGAGGGCGCGTTGGGCAGGCCCGCCAGAAACACGGCTTCGGCATCGGTCAGCTGGGCGGGTTCCTTGCCAAAGTACCCCTCGGCGGCCTGCGTGATGCCGTAGCAGCCGTTTCCGAAATAGATGGTGTTGGCGTACATCTCAAAGATCTGCTGCTTGGAGTAGGCCTTTTCCAGATCGAACGCGGCCAGCATTTCGGCGGCCTTGCGGGCCAGATGCTTGTCCTGCGTGAAAAGCTCGTTCTTGGCCAGCTGCTGGGTCAGGGTACTGCCGCCCTCGGCCAGAGAGTGGGTACGCAGGTCGGCCAGCAGAGCGCGGGCGATGGCACCCGGGTCGATGCCCTTGTGGGTCATAAAGTGCTCGTCCTCGGTGCAGATGACCGCATTGATGTAGGTCTGCGGCAGCGCATCGTAGGAAGTATAGCTCCCGCGGGCACGGATGGTGTCGTACATGGAAGCCACCGGGTAACTGCTGGCGGCACTGCGGTACAGCTGCCTGCCCTGATAAAAGAACCAGCCGCCCGCCAGCAGTCCGCCGAGCAGCAGAATGCACAGGACGGTGAGCAGGCTCTGTGTTACAAAACGAAAGAAACGATGAAGCATCGAAAAACTCCTTTGATGATAAAAAAGAACGCTACCATAATAAACGATTTGCCGGGCTTTTGCAAGAACGGTTCCAGTATAGCAGCAAATTTTTAAGGTTTTATCAAGGAACGGAAAAAGTTCTCCGAAGGAACGAAAAAGTATGACTCCTGTTGCAACTGCACAAGGCCCTGCCGCAAATGCGGGCTGCGCATCGTGCAGAAAACTCAATTTGCAAAAAACTGGAATTAACCCATTGACAAACTAGGTAAGAAGGAATATAATGCAGACAACAAATCCACAAGCCTGATGGGAAATTGAAAGACCGGCTTGTAGAGGAGTGGGAAAGAGTTTTACGGGAAAGGAGGGCACGGATATGAAGCTGATTTGGAACGACCTGCTGCATGCAAACTTCCGCTGTGGGCGAATGTGCGGTGACCGGGCAGAACATCTGGCTGTGAACTGTACGATGCCCTCTTGTTGTGCACGAATGTGTGCCCGAATGTGACATGGGACAGTTTTGCAGCTGAATTGTGATTGCCCGGTGCGCTTTTGTATCACGCATCGGGATTTTTTGTATCAGGAAATTATACTAAAAGTACAAATAGAGAGGTAAAATACAATGTCTAACTATAAATTTGAGACCCTGCAGCTTCACGTTGGTCAGGAGCAGGCCGATCCCGCAACCGATTCCCGCGCAGTGCCCATCTACCAGACCACTTCCTATGTGTTCCGCAACAGCCAGCACGCAGCAGACCGCTTTGGTCTGGCAGACGCCGGCAACATCTATGGCCGCCTGACCAACTCCACGCAGGACGTGTTCGAGAAGCGCATCGCTGCTCTGGAGGGCGGCGTGGCTGCTTTGGCAACCGCCTCCGGTGCCGCTGCCATCACCTACACCATCGAGGCACTGGCACAGGCTGGTGACCACATCGTGGCCCAGAAGACCATCTACGGCGGCAGCTACAACCTGCTGGAGCACACCCTGACCCAGTTTGGCGTCACCACCACCTTTGCGAACGCACACGATCTGGCCGAGGTGGAGAACGCCATCCAGCCCAACACCAAGGCAATCTATCTGGAAACTCTGGGCAACCCCAACAGTGATATCCCCGATATCGACGCCATTTCTGCCATCGCGCACAAGCACGGCCTGCCGCTGGTCATCGATAACACCTTCGGCACCCCGTACCTGATCCGTCCCATTGAGCACGGCGCAGATATCGTTGTTCATTCCGCCACCAAGTTCATCGGCGGCCACGGCACCACGCTGGGCGGCATCATCGTGGACAGCGGCAAGTTCGACTGGAAGGCAAGCGGCAAGTTCGGCAACATCGCCGATCCCAACCCCAGCTACCACGGCGTCTCCTTTGCCGATGCAGCAGGCCCCGCAGCCTTTGTCACCTACATCCGTGCGATCCTGCTGCGTGATACCGGTGCCACCATTTCTCCGTTCAACGCCTTCCTGCTGCTGCAGGGCACCGAGACCCTGAGCCTGCGCATCGAGCGCCATGTGGAGAACACCAAGAAGGTGGTCGAGTTTCTGGCAAACCACCCGCAGGTGGAGAAGGTCAACCACCCCTCCCTGCCGGATCATCCGGATCACGCCCTGTACCAGAAGTACTTCCCCAACGGCGGTGCTTCCATCTTTACCTTCAACATCAAGGGCGGCCGCGAGGAAGCATTCAAGTTCATCGATAACCTGAAGATCTTCTCTCTGCTGGCAAACGTTGCGGATGTGAAGAGCCTTGTCATCCACCCGGCATCCACCACCCACAGCCAGCTGAACGATCAGGAGCTGGCCGAGCAGCAGATCTACCAGAACACCATCCGCCTGTCCATCGGCACCGAGCACATCGATGATATCATTGCCGATCTGGAGGCAGGCTTCGCAGCTGTCCGCGGTGAGTAAATCGCTTTCCCCTGAGCGTCTCCGACAGAGTGAGTATGTGCCTTGTCTTTTCTTCTTTTCTCTCCTTGTCTGATGGAACTATTCCCTGTATCCTGGAGCGTATCTGAAAAGTCGAAAATTTAGTCTATTTCTACAAACACAGCTGGCTTTTGCGTGAAAAAGCCTTGGAATCCACAAAGGATTCCTGCGGCTCTTTGCCTTAAATCCCGCTTGTGTTTGCGAAATATTCGTCATTTTCTTTGTTTCCAGATACACCTTGAGCAGTTCCTGAACACAGCAAAAGGGCCCCTGCCAACCGGCGGGGGCTCTTTTGCTGTCAGATGTGCTTTAACCTTTGACACCGCCCAGCGCCACACCGCGGACGATGAACTTGGAGAGCAGCAGGTAGACGATGATCACCGGCAGGATGGCGATGGCCACCATCATGTACACCTTGCCCATATCGAACTTGAGGAAGTCTGCGCTGCGCAGCTGTGCAATGAGGATGGGCAGGGTCTTTTTGTCGGCGCTGTCCAGCACCAGAGCGGGGATGAAGTAGTTGTTCCAGCTGGCCACGAAGGAGAAGATGGCCTGCACCGCCAGAGCAGGCTTCATGATGGGCAGCACGATCTTATTAAAGGTATAGAACTCGCCTGCGCCGTCGATGCGGGCGGCCTCCACGATCTCCATGGGCAGGGAAGCGTCCAGATACTGCTTCATAAAGAAGAACACCGTGGGCGCTGCGATGCTGGGCAGGATCAGCGGGACAAAGCTGTTTTTCAGGCCCATTTTGGTGATGAGCTGCAAAAAGCCCAGAGCCGACACCTGCGTGGGCATGGTCATGATGAGCAGGATGATGGCAAAGGCGGCTTTTTTGAACCGGAAATTGTAGGCGTAGATGCCGTAAGCCGTCAGGGCCGAGAAATACACGCTGAGGGCTGCCGAGCAGGCAGAGACGATCAGGCTGTTGCGGATGCCGGTGCCCACCGGGATATTGGCGTCCGCCAGCACGTTCCGGAAGTTGGTGACGAGGGGCTTGCCCGGCAGCAGCGAGAAGCCCTTCTGGATCTCAAAATGGGTGCGGGTGGAGTTGATCACCAGTACATAGAAGAAGAACAGACACAGAAAGCTGATGAGCACCAGCACCAGATAGCACCAGGCGCGGCGTGCCGCCAGTGTTGCTTTTTCAGACTGCGTTTTCGGAGTGCGTGCCATATTCACTTGCCCCCTTTAGCTGCTGCCTTCCGGGCAGCTTTCAATTCCCTGCGCTGGGCTTTGGTCAGGCCGTCATCCTCCCGGGTGAGGGAGAAGTAGACCACCACGCACAGCACTGCACAAACGAGGAACAGCACCACCGAGACAGCACCGGCCATGCCGTAGTTCTTGCTGAACAGGTGGTTGTTCAGGTACATGATCATGGTGGTGGAGGTGCGGTCCGGCCCGCCCTTGCCGTTGGTCAGGATCTGCGGCACATCGAACATCTGCAGACCGCCGATCATGGAGGTGATCATCACGTAGACCAGAATGGGCCGGATGAGCGGGATGGTGATCTTCCAGAACATCTGGTTCGGGGTGCAGCCGTCCAGCTCCGCAGCCTCGTACAGGGTGGGGTCCACGCCCATGATGGCTGCCATGAGCATGATGGTGGTGTTGCCGAACCACATGAGGAAATTCATCAGGCCGATGAGTCCCCGGTTGCCCCACACGGTGTTCAAAAAGCTGATGGGAGTCTTGATCCAGCCCATGCTCAGCAGCACGGCGTTCACCGGGCCGTTGTCCGAGAACAGCGCAAAGAACAGCATGGCAAAGGCCGACGCCATAATCAGGTTGGGCATGTAGATGACTGTTTTGAAGAAGGTCTGGCCCTTCAGCTTCAGGCGCAGGTCGGTGAACCATGCCGCCAGCAGCAGCGAAACGGCGATCTGCGGGATAAAGCCGATGATCCACAGGATCAGCGTGTTGCTGAAATACTTGGGCAGGTCGGTGGCGAACAGGGTGATGTAGTTTTTCAGGCCCACAAAGCTGGGGCCGATGATCTTCAGGCCGCTGCGGTAATACTCAAAAAAGCTGTAATAAATGGTGGAGACCAGGGGGATCAGCTGAAAGACCGCGAAGATGATGAAAAACGGTGCAATGAAGATGTAGCCCCACTTCGCGTAGCTGATCGACCCTTTCTTTTTTGTTTTTTCTCCCATGAGACTGCCCTCCTGACGATGGTTCCAGGCAAAAAGGGGCGGGCGCTCTGCCCGCCCCCTCGATTCAGTTTTGCCTGCCGAAGTCGTGCGTTGGTTATGCCGGCCAGACCACATCGGTCAACTCGGGGTACTTCTCCTTGATGGCGGTCTCGAAGTTTGCCTTTGCGGTGTCCTCATCCACGTTGCCGGTGAAGTAATCCTTGAATGCAGTCTGGAAGCTCTCGTTCAGGCCCTGGTCATACGGGCCGGCGTTGGACATATCGATCTTCTTGGCTGCCTCAGCAAACAGGGCAATATGGTTCTGGCCGCCCAGGAACGCGGAGCTGTAATCGCTGGCCGCGATCTCTTCCATGGCCTTTTCGTTGTTGGTGTAGTCCTGGGTATCCATGGTGATCTGCTTCATGATGGCTTCGTCGCAGGTCAGCTTCTGCATGACGTCCTTGATGGTCTCAATGTTATCGCTGCCGGCCGCGCCGCAGATCCAGGTGCCGCCCCAGTAGTAGGGCTGAGGGCCTTCGCACACAGCGTAATCGCCGTAGATGCCGTTGCCCACTTCTTCCTTGCCGCCCTCGGCCACAGGAGTCTCCAGAGAGTTGCCCAACAGGGTGAAGTTGATGCCCCAGGTGGAGTAGAAGAAGCCGAAGACCTTACCGGTGGGGCCCTGGTCGGCTGCCCACTGGCTGTCCCACAGGCTGGACTTGTTGTTGTAGCCCTTATCGGTGTACTCCTTGGTCTGGTCCACCCACTTCATGATGTTGGGGTCTACCTTGACGGTGGTGCCGTCCACCCAGGGAGCTGCCACGTTGTTGGAGAACGTACGGTACGCATCGTCAAAACCGGAGAGCATCTTGTAGCCCTTGGCAGCAGCCTGTGCGGCCACATCGTTGAACTTATCCCAGTCGGACAGGTAGGTCTGCACTTCGGTGGGGTCATCGGTGCCCAGCACATCCTTGGCGATACTGCGGCGGTATGCAAACAGGCCCGGGGTCGCCTGCCAGGTGGTGCCGCGCTGGCTGCCATCGACGGTGACGATGTCCTTGGTGTACTGGTACTGGCCGGCCAGGTCAGAGTCGGTCAGGCCGATGTCTGCCTTGACGTCCAGAACATAATCGGAATCCACATACTTCAGGGCGTAGTCAGCCTCGATCAGGAAGATGTCGATCTTATCGTCATCGGCAGCGGAATCCTGGCTCAGCAGGGCCTCATCCAGCTTGTTCTGGTAGTTGTTGTTCTCGTTGGCGTTGATGGTCCACTTGACGACGGTGCCGTCGTTCAGGGTGGTGGTGGACTTATCGGCCGCGATCTCCTTGACCTCGGGGTAATAATCGTTGAAACGGCTCTGGAACTCATCGTTCCAGCACCAGATGTTCAGAACCTTGCCGCCGGCGGCAGGAGCCTCGGAAGCGGCTGCGGAAGAAGCGGGAGCAGCACTGGAAGCGGGAGCCGTGCTGGAAGAAGAACCGCCACATGCAGTCAGGGCAGCCGAAATGGTAACAGCGCCGGAAGCGAGCAGGAAATTACGACGAGAGATCTTTTTCATAAGAGTAAACCTCCTTCAACGGTTTCTTATGGTTTGGATTCCATTTTCTGAGATTTTTTCAAAGCTTCGGAACGCCCAAAGCTTACAGGAACAACGTTAAATGTGTTTGACGGAGCGGCCTGTCAGCAGTTTTCCGGTCACCAGCACCTGTTCCGCCAGGGTGATGCGGGGATGCTCGACCATCTGGATCAGCTTGTCGGCTGCCGTCCGGCCCAGCATGGTGGTGTCCTGCTGGTAGGTCACCAGCTCGGGCTTGACCACCCGGGAAAGGTAGATGCCGTCATATCCCATCACGGAGATGTCCTCCGGGATGCTCAGGCCCGCCTCGGCAATGGCATTGTAGCCGCCCAGCGCGGAGAAGTCGTCCGGGAAGATGATGCAGGTGGGGCGCTGGGGCAGAGACAGCAGGAATTTTGTCTCCTCCGCGCAGCGGTCAGCGTCGTGGTAAACGCCCTCCCGCACATAAACATCCGGGATCTCGAGCCCCAGCTCGGCACAGGTCTTGTAAAAACCGGCCAGGCGGTTCTCGGTCACGGCGGTCCGTTCGCCGTGGATGAACGCGATCCTCCGGTGGCCATTGGCGTAAGCGCAGCGCACCAACGCCTGTAAACCGTTTACGTTATCGGAAAGGATCGCCATCCGGTTGTTGAACACATGATCGATGGTGACCACAGGGACATCGCTGTTGACCAGCTCCACCACCTGGGGGTCGTAGAAGTCCACACAGGCGATCACCACGCCGTCCACACCGCGGTAATGGCAGTGCTCCAGGTAGGTCATCGTTTTGCCGCCCAGGTTGCGGTTGATAAAGGTGATATCGTAGCCCAGCCGCTCCACCCGGACTTTGAAACTGTCCAGCACGGCGGAGAAATATTCGTGGCTCAGGCCGCTCTGGCGTTCGTCCACAAACAGAACGCCGAGGTTATAAGTACGGTTGGTCTTCATGGAGCGGGCTGCCATGTTGGGCACATAGCCCAGCCGCTCGGCTGCTTCACGGACGCGGGCCCGGGTGGCATCGGAGATATCGTGCTGGCCGTTGAGCGCCTTGCTCACGGTGGCTACCGAGACTCCGCACTCCCGTGCCAGATCTTTCAGGGATGACATTTGGGTCGTCCTCCTCCCGAGGAACTTTTCGATTTTGGCTTCGCAGGAAGTCTAAATCGTTTTCGCAACTTCATGATAGCGCAATTCACACGAAAAATCAAGAATCAAATAAAAAGTTTTGGTCTTATTGACCTCTTTTCAGCACTTTGCGTCATTTTAATTGTTCAAAACTGTGCACTCCGCGCCATTTTCGCTCTGTTTCGTTCATTACCGAATTCTTTTTCGTTCTCATTTTCGTTTCTCCGGCCCGGTCTTATAATTACTTTAAGAATGGGTTTCGGCTCTTTCCCTTTTGCCCCCGTCAGGGCATCCCGCTGCCGGACATTTTCTCAAATTTTCCGGTCAGAGGCCCTCCATTTGTCAAAAAGCATACAAACTTCGTTAATTATTACAAAATCGTTACAGTTGCTTTTTCGCATTTTGCCTGGCCGGGATGTGTTGTATATTTCACAAAAGGTCTTGCATTTTGGGTCTGTTTCGACTATGCTTAGGGCGAAGAGAACGTTTCTCCCGGCGTTCTAAATCGTTTTCGCAAATGTGAGCCTTTCACCCCTTGTTCTATTTATGGACTGCCTTTCAAAAGGAGGAATCGTCTATGAAGTTTGGTCACTTTGATGATGAACGCCGGGAGTATGTCATTGATACCCCAAAGACCCCGCTGCCCTGGATCAACTACCTGGGCAGTGAGGACTTTTTCAGCCTGATCTCCAACACGGCGAGCGGCTACAGCTTTTACCGGGATGCCCGGCTCCGCCGCATCACCCGCTACCGCTACAACAACTCCCCGCTGGATATGGACGGCCACCGCATCTATATCAACGATGGCGGCACTGTCTGGAACCCCGGCTGGCAGCCCGCCAAGACGGCGCTGGATCACTACACCTGCCGCCACGGCCTGGGCTACTCCATTTTTGAGGGCGAGAAAAACGGCATTGCTGCCACGCAGGAAGTCTTCGTCCCCCGGGGCGACGCCTGTGAGATCGACCGCCTGACTCTGGAAAATAAGACGGCCGCCCCCCGCACGCTGGATGTGTTCAGCTATGTGGAGTTCTGCCTGTGGGATGCCATGGACGACAGCTCCAACTTCCAGCGCAACTTCTCCACCGGTGAAGTAGAGGTAGAGGGCAGCGCCATTTATCATAAGACCGAGTACCGGGAGCGCCGCGACCACTATGCCGTGTTCTGGGCCAACACCCCCGTCACCAGCTTTGACACCAGCCGAGACGCGTTCTGCGGTGTCTACGGCGGCCCCGCCGCCCCGGAGGCCGTGCTGGCCGGGCATTGCTCCAACAGCATGGCCCACGGCTGGGCCCCGGTGGGTGCCCACCATTTCCACATCACCCTGGCTGCCGGTGAAAAAAAGAGCATCATCTTTGGCCTGGGCTACATCGAAAACCCGCAGGAGGAAAAATTCGTCGCCCCCGGCATCATCAACAAGGCCCGTGCACGGGCCATGATGGCCCGCTACGCCACCGATGCCCAGGTGGATACAGCCCGCCGGGTGCTGACCGATTACTGGACCGACCTGCTCTCCGGCTGGCAGCTGGACTCCGGCGAGGAGAAGCTGGACCGGATGGTCAGCATCTGGAACCAGTACCAGTGCATGGTCACGTTCAACATGAGCCGCAGCGCCAGCTATTACGAGAGCGGCATTGGCCGCGGCATGGGCTTCCGGGACAGCTGCCAGGACCTGCTGGGCTTTGTGCACATGATCCCCACCCGTGCCCGGGGCCGTATCCTGGACATTGCCGCCACCCAGTTTGAGGACGGCAGCGCCTACCACCAGTACCAGCCCCTGACCAAAAAGGGCAACCGGGACGTTGGCTCCGGCTTCAACGATGACCCGCTCTGGCTCATTGCCGGCACCGCCGCTTATCTGCGTGAGACGGGCGACTGGAGCATTCTGGATGAGTCCGTGGCCTTTGACAATGACGAAAGCAAGGCGCAGCCCCTGATGGAGCACCTGCGCCGCAGTTTCCAGTACACCTGCACCCATCTTGGCCCCCACGGCCTGCCCCTCATCGGCCGGGCCGACTGGAACGACTGCCTCAACCTGAACTGCTTCTCGGAGCACCCGGGCGAGAGCTTCCAGATCACCGGCCCCAGCGAGGGCCCCGTGGCCGAGAGCGTCTTCATCGCCGGTATGTTCGTCAAGTACGGCAAGGAGTACGCCGACCTGTGTGCGCACCGCGGCCTTGCCGACGAGGCCGCCGCTGCACGGGAGTCCATCGCGCAGGTGGAGCAGGCCGCCCTGACCGCCGGCTGGGACGGCGAATGGTTCCGCCGGGCCTACGATGCCTTTGGCCAGCCTGTGGGCAGCAAGGAGTGCGACGAGGGCCAAATCTTTATTGAGCCGCAGGGCATGTGCGTCATGGCCGGCATCGGCAAGGAGACCGGACAGGCCGCGCGGGCTTTGAAGAGCGTGGAAGAGCGGCTGGACACCAAATACGGCGTCGTCCTGCTGCAGCCCGCTTACACCACCTACCGCCTCAACCTGGGCGAAATTTCCAGCTATCCTCCGGGATACAAAGAAAACGCCGGCATCTTCTGCCACAACAACCCCTGGATCAGCTGCGCTGAGACGGTGCTGGGCCACGGCGACCGGGCCTTTGAGGTTTACCGCAAGACCTGTCCCGCCTACATCGAGGACATTTCGGAAATTCATCGCACGGAGCCCTACGTCTACAGCCAGATGGTGGCCGGGAAAGACGCCCCCACCTTTGGCGAGGCGAAGAACAGCTGGCTGACCGGCACGGCCGCCTGGACGTTCTTCAACGTGAGCCAGTATCTCCTTGGCATCCAACCCACGCTGGACGGCCTCAAGATCGACCCCTGCATCCCCCACACCCTCAAGGGTTATACCGTCACCCGCCGCTACCGGGGTGCCACCTACCACATCCGGGTGGAGAACCCGAGCGCGGTCCAGAAAGGCGTGGCCGCCGTGGTCTATGACGGCAAACCGCTGGAAAGCAATATTTTGCCCATTGCCTCCCCCGGCACCACGGTGGAAGTTGCCGTGACCATGGGCTGAGCATCATTCCCCTTTAGACGCGGAAATCCCCCGACAGCTGTCGGGGGATTTTTCAATTCTGATTCTTTATTCCCATTACGCCTCGCGGCTGGCTTTCATCCGCTTTTTATCCGCATACATGGCGTCATCCGCCTGCCGGAACACCTGTGCGGGAATCGGGTCAGGCTGGTCCTCGCTCCAGGCAAGGCCCAGCGCTGCCGAGACGGGGAACTCGCTCCCCGCGTCCGCCGCCGCGACCTCTTCCCGGATGCGGTCGGCGCAGGCCAGCAAAGCTTCCCGGCTCCCATTCAGGCTGACCACGAACTCATCACCGCCAATGCGGTAGCAGTTTCCTTTTTCTGCCGCCGCCCGCTGCAGGCACTGCGCCACCCGGTGGATGAGGGCGTCGCCTTTGGGGTGGCCGAGGGTGTCGTTCACCTTTTTCAGGTCGTTCACATCCACCATGATGTCGCCAAACGGAGCGGCAGACTGTTTGGTCTCCTGAGCCTCCCGGACAAAGGCAGCCCGGTTGCCAAGGCCCGTCAGCACATCCCGATACGCCAGTTTTGCGTACACGGTCATGTTGGCGTTCTCATTGATCTGTTCCAGAACGCGCTGCCCGGCCGTCTCAGCCAGCAGCAGGATGAACCCGAAGACGCCCAGCATATACACCGGGGAATATGGAAGTGAGCTGTCCAGATAGTAAATTGTGATCGCCAAAATGCTGCATACGGCAAACAGCACATATCCGGCCATGACACGGCCCAGCGCCTTGTTTTTGCCGCGGCGCATCTCCCGGAACCCGTGGTACAAAATCAGGGCGATGGTCACCGCCATGAGCAGATGTTCCGCCATGACCAGCACATTCAGGTAAGGCAGACTGAAGATAAAGTTTGCCATCAGGAGCAGCAGCAGCCCGGAATAGAACGCCTGCAGGATTTCCAGCATCCGCCGTTTTTCGGGCAGAACTCCTATGGTAAACTGCAGCAGCGGCAGGTGGAGCGCGTGGAACGAAAGATAGGAGATCAGCCCCACCAAACCCGCTTTCTGGCTTACCAGCAGCAGAATTTTAGAATCGGTCAGCACCCAGACCCCGGCCAGCAGGATGTAGGCGCCCAGACTGTAAACGCTGCCGTAAAAATTGCCGAAATGCTGGCGCTGCATACAGTAGGCCGCCAGCAGGCAGGCAATGCCCAGTACCAGCGCAAAACCGCTGAACAGCACGGCATACAGGTTCTCCCGCAGGATCATCCACTGGATGCCGCTCCGGCTGCCAAAATACACCTGGGATTGCAGGACGGCACTCTCTGCACCACTGCCGGGAGCGCAGTCCAGGAAGCGCACTGTCAGCTCCTGCCCCGGCGGCAGCCGGAACAGATGGAACGCGCCGTTCCGCTCACTGGAAGCCGTATAAACGGCATTCCCGTCCACAAGGACCTGATACTTCTGCCATGCGGAGCGGAGGAGGATGGTAGGTTCGTCCCTCGCCGCGTCCATGGGGTAGGAAAACTCCATGGCGTCCGCGGTGCGGGCCCAGCTGCCTGCGGCAGGCTCCGCGCCGCCCCAGTCGATCTTTTCCGGCGCGGTCTCGCCCACTGCACTGGAATAGATGGCAATGGCCATCCCAATGAGCAGCAGCGCCCACAGAAATCTTCGGAACTGTTTCATATCTTCTCTGTTTTATACACTGCCCGCGGTGTCATTGCCGGAGGCGTCTTGCTCAGTCTGGCTGGTGTAGAGCACCATCAGGTGGTTGGCACTGGCTTCCAGCTGGCTCTTGGCCTGCCGGAGCGCCGCCTCTTCGGTCTCATTCATCTTTTCGGGCTTATCTTTCCGCAGGCAGCGGCGGAGGTTGGCCAGGTCCGCTTTGACCCGGTTCTTCTCGTCCTTATCCAGCTCTTTCTTGCACTTGGAAAGGGCCTCGTCTACCTTGTAGGCCAGCACCTCGGCCTGGTTGTGCAGGTCCAGCCGCTCTTTCCGGCGGCTGTCCTCCGCCTCGTAAGCGGCGGCATCGGCCATGGCGCGCTGGATCTCGTTTTCCGAGAGGTTGGTGCTGCCCGTGATGGTGATGTTCTGCTCCCGGCCGGTGCCCAGGTCTTTCGCCGAGACCTTGACCACGCCGTTGACATCGATGTCGAACGTGACCTCGATCTGAGGCTTGGAGGAGAAGCCGGCCCGGATGCCGGTGAGTTTAAATTTGCCCAGCGATTTGTTGTCCCGTGCAAAGTGGCGCTCGCCCTGCAGCACGTTGATCTCCACACTGGTCTGCATGGGGCGGGCCGTGGTAAAGATCTGGCTCTTGCGGGTGGGGATCATGCTGTTGCGGGTGATAAGGGGGGTGGCCACGCCGCCCAGCGTCTCAATAGAAAGGGTCAGCGGGGTCACGTCCATCAGCACAAGGCCCTGAGCCGCCGCGCCGGTGGCACCGGCCAGCTTGCCGCCGCCCTGCAGCAGGCCGCCCTGTACGGCGGCACCCATGGCAACGCACTCATCCGGGTTGAGGCTGTGGCTGGGCTCCTTGCCCAGCAGCTCTTTCACCTGCCGCTCCACGGCGGGCATCCGGGTGCTGCCGCCCACCAGCAGCACCTTGCCCAGCTGGCTGGCGGAAATTCCGGCGTCCCGCAGGGCGTTCTGCACCGGCTGGACGGTGCGGGAGAGCAGGTCTCCCGTCATCATCTCAAACTGAGGCCGGGTGATGGAGAGGTCCAGATGATGGGGCCCGTCCTTGCCCACCGCGATGAACGGCAGGTTGAGCTGGGCCGCCGGGGCGCTGGAAAGCTCTTTTTTGGCCTTTTCGGCCTCTTCTTTCAACCGGCCCATGGCGGCAGGGTCCCGGGTCAGGTCGATCCGGTCGGATTTCTTGAACTCCGCCACCGCGTATTCCACGATGCGCTGGTCGAAATCATCGCCGCCCAGGTGGGTGTCGCCGCCGGTGGCCAGCACCGTGAACGTGCCGTCCTCGATCTCAATGATGGAGACGTCAAACGTGCCGCCGCCCAGGTCGTAGACCAGGATTTTCTGGGGCGCTTCGTTGTCCAGGCCGTAAGCCACAGCCGCCGCCGTGGGCTCGTTGATGATGCGCAGGACGTTCAGGCCCGCAATGCGGCCGGCGTCCTGGGTAGCCTTGCGCTGGCTGTCGTCAAAGTAGGCGGGCACCGTGATGACGGCTTCCGTCACCGGCTCGCCCAGATAGCTCTCGGCGTCCCGGCGGATCTTGGTCAGGATCATGGCGCTGATCTCCTGCGGAGTCAGGTCCTTGCCGTCGATGTGCACCCGGTAATCGGAGCCCATGTGGCGCTTGATGCTGGAGATGGTGCGCCCGGAGTTGGTGGCGATCTGACGCTTGGCCGCGCCGCCCACCAGCCGCTCGCCATCCTTGGTAAAGGCTACCACGCTGGGAGTGGTCCGCTCGCCCTCCGCGTTGGCAATGACAACGGGCTTGCCGCCCTCGACCACTGCCACACAGGAGTTGGTGGTACCCAGGTCAATTCCGATCACTTTGCTCATTTTCGTCGTCCTCTCTGCTTTTGCAGCGCGTGTATTTTTCCATGTTTATCTTACCGGTTCCGTATGACAATTTCTTAGAGCAAATGTAAAGAAACTGTGTTTACCGCTTTTCGTCGCCCAGCAGCCTGCGGATGGCGTCTTCCGTCTCCTGCAGCCACTGCTCCGCGGCGGGGTCTCCCTCGCCCAGCCGAATTTTGAACCCCTGCTTTGCCTCGGCCATCTCGGCCAGCGCCCGAGGCCGGGAGAGGTACTGTGTCTCGTATTGGGCCATCCGGAGCCGCACCTGCGGCATGTAGGCGATATCCGGCGTGGGGCGGGCCGCCGTCTGCGCCTGACGGTAATACCGGAGCGCCGCCCCCGGCCCCTTGCCAGAGGCCATGCAGTCGTCGCCCAGGGCGATCATGGCCAGCACATCCCCGGCCTCGGCGGCCTTTTTCCACATCCGGCGGGCCTGCACCGCGCTGCGGCGGACGCCCTTGCCCTCATACAGCAGCTCTCCCAGCATGGAAAGCGCTTCCGCTCGGCCCTGTTCGGCTGCCTGCTCGTAGTAGTGGAGCGCGTCGGCCCACTGCCCGGCCAGAGCAGCCTGGCTGCCCTTGTGCAGCTCTTCCTCGCCGGGCTCATCGGTGTCCCGGCTGGCGTGGAGCAGGCCGTTGAGCAGGCTGGCATCCAGCGTGGCCGAGGTCGTCCACGGGTCCAGCACGATACCGTCCATCTCCTTGCTGTCCAGCACTTTCTGCATGGCGTCCACCAGCAGCAGCTCCGCCATGGGACGGGCCGCCGTGCCTTGGTCGGCCTCCGCCGTTTTCACGGAGGTGAAGATGGGCAGATAGTTTTTGCCTTTCTGGGTGCGCAGGGTCCACAGGGGCAGGTCCCGCGCTTTTTCCGCCGGGACCGGGTGTTCTGCCCAGGAGGCGCCCCCTTTCTCTGAGTCCGGCGCGGCCTGCAGCGGCACCAGAACCCGGGTATCCAGCTCCAGCGCGTAATTCAGCGCGTTCATCAGTGTCCAGAAGCTCTCCTCGTTCTGGGCTTTATACAGTGCCGTCACCGCCTGTTCCACAGCCGGGCAGCCTGTGCCCAGCGGGCCATACTCCGGCGCGCCATGTTGCCGGGCCGCACTGCCCGCCGGGCGGAACCGCAGCCGCGCCCCGTTTTCGTTTGCCATTGCTCTCACCGTTCTTCCCAAATAAAATCATTTTATAGTATAGCAGGGTTTATTTGTCAAATCCATAGCAATTTTATAATATGCGCGTTATAATAAGGAATGTTTCCTCCAAAATCTCATCCAAAAAGGAGCGTATCGCCTTGAACAAAATGCTAGACTATCTGAACGGCTACAAGCGCGAATGCGTGCTTGCGCCGCTGTTCAAGATGCTGGAAGCCACCTTTGACCTGTTTGTCCCGCTGGTTATGGCAGACATCGTCAATGTGGGCATTGCAGCGCACGACTTCCATTATATCCTTATGCGGTGCGGTATTTTGCTGCTGCTGGCCATCATCGGCCTCGCCTGCAGCCTTACCGCCCAGTACTTCTCGGCCAAGGCCTCGGTGGGTTACTCCACCGCCCTGCGCCATGCGCTGTTTGCGCATATCCAGACCCTGAGCTTTACCGAGATGGATACCCTGGGCACCAGCACCCTCATCACCCGGATGACCAGCGACCTGAACCAGGTGCAGAGCGGCCTGAACCTCTTCCTCCGCCTGTTCCTCCGCAGCCCGTTTGTGGTGTTTGGTGCCATGATCATGGCGTTCACCGTCAATGTGCGGGCCGCGCTGATCTTTGTGGTGGCCATCCCACTGTTGAGCGTGGTGGTCTTTGGTGTTATGGTGGTCACCCGCCCGCTGTACAAGACCGTGCAGACCCGGCTGGACCGGGTGCTGGGCCTGACCCGTGAGAACCTGACGGGCGCGCGCGTCGTCCGCGCCTTTGATAAGGAGCAGACCGAGGTGAACCGCTTTGAGGACGCCAACGCCCTGCTGACCAAAATGCAGCTCCATGTGGGCCACATCTCCGCCCTGATGAACCCGCTGACCTATGTCATCATCAACCTGGCCATCGTGGCGCTGCTGTATGTGGGCAGTGTGCAGATCCATGTGGGCGGCATGGCCTCCGGCGACGTCATCGCACTGGTGAACTACATGAACCAGATCCTGGTCGAGCTCGTCAAGCTGGCCAACCTCATCGTGCAGGTGAGCAAGGCACTGGCCTGCGCGGGCCGTGTGCAGGCCGTGCTGGACACCAGGCCCGGGATGCAGTTCCCGCAAGAGGTACCGGGTGAGGTGCCCGCCGAGAAGCAGAACGACGCCGTCCGGTTCGACCATGTGGGCCTGACCTATGCGGGGGCCGGTGCACCCAGCCTGACCGACATCAGCTTCACGGCGGAAAAGGGCCAGACCATCGGCGTCATCGGTGGCACGGGCAGCGGCAAATCCAGCCTCGTCAGCCTCATCCCCCGCTTTTACGATGCCACCGAGGGCAGCGTGGAGATCTTTGGCCACCCGGTGCAGAATTACCCCCGCGAGGAGCTGCGCGGCAAGGTGAGCGTCGTCATGCAGAAGGCCCAGCTCTTTGGCGGCACCATCCGCTCCAACCTGCTGTGGGGCAATCAAAACGCCTCGGATGCAGACCTCTGGGCCGCGCTGGAAACGGCGCAGGCCGCCGAGTTCGTCCACTCGAAGCCCCTTGGGCTGGACGAACCCGTGGAGCAGGGCGGCCGCAACCTGTCCGGCGGCCAGAAGCAGCGCCTGACCATCGCCCGCGCGCTGGTCAGCAAGCCGGAGATCCTGATTTTGGACGACAGCGCCAGCGCCCTGGACTACGCCACGGATGCCGCCCTGCGCAAGGCACTGGCCGCCCTGCCCGGCAGCATGACCGTCTTCATCGTCAGCCAGCGCGCCGCCAGCCTGCAGCACGCGGACCAGATTTTGGTGCTGGACGACGGCCATCTGGCAGGCCTTGGCACCCATGCCGAGCTGCTGGCCTCCTGCCCTGTGTATGAAGAGATCTACGCCAGCCAGTTCAAGAAAGGAGACGCGCGGCAATGAGTGCAAAAGCAAAAAGCAAGCTGACCCCGGAACAGCGCAATGCCACGCTGCGCCGTGTCCTGCATAAGATCAAACCCTACAGCCTGTTTGTGGTGTGCAGCCTGGTAGTGGCCGCCGTGAGCGTGGCCGCCCAGCTGTATATCCCCATCCTCTGCGGAAATGCCATCGACTTTATGCTGGGCAAGGGCAGCGTGAACCTTTCCGCCGTCCTGAACATCGTCGTGGAGATCATCGTGGTGGCCGTGGCCGCCGCCTTTGCGCAGTGGCTGCTCAGTGTCTGCAACAACCGCATCACGTTCTCCGTCAGCCGCGACCTCCGCAACGAGGCCATGCGCAAGATCCAGACCCTGCCCCTCTCCTACCTCGACAGCCACCCCTCCGGTGACATCGTCAGCCGGATGGTAGCCGATGTGGACACCTTTGCCGACGGCCTGCTCATGGGCTTCACCCAGCTGTTCTCCGGCGTGCTGACCATTCTGGGCACCCTGCTGTTCATGCTGTTCCAGAACGTGCCCATCACGCTGGTGGTGGTCTGTGTCACCCCGTTGAGCCTCGTCGTGGCAAGTTTCCTCGCCAAGCGCAGCTACAAGTATTTCCAGGGCCAGAGCACCGTCCGTGGTGAGCAGACCGCTCTGGTCAACGAGATGATCGAGGGCCAGAAAGTGGTACAGGCCTTTGGCCACGAGGCCGAGAGCCTGGAAGCCTTTGATGAAGTGAACGGCCGTTTACAGGACGTGAGCCTCAAGGCCATCTTCTTCTCCAGCATGACCAACCCCGCCACCCGCTTTGTCAACAACATCGTCTACGCCGGCGTGGGCCTGGTGGGTGCCATCTACGCCGTGGCAGGCGGCATCACCATCGGCCAGCTGAGCATCTTCCTCAGCTACGCCAACCAGTACACCAAGCCGTTCAACGAGATCTCCGGCGTCGTCACCGAGCTGCAGAACGCCCTGGCCTGCGCGGCCCGTGTGTTTGAGCTGCTGGATGCAGACGACCAGATCCCCGAGGCCGAAAACGCTGCCGCGCTCCAGCCGGACGGCCATGTGGTGCTGCACGATGTCTCGTTCCGCTACCTGCCGGACCGCCCCCTCATCGAGGGGCTGAACCTGGACGTCAAGCCCGGCCAGCGCATTGCCATCGTGGGCCCCACCGGCTGCGGCAAGACCACCCTCATCAACCTGCTCATGCGGTTCTATGATGTCAACGGCGGCTCCATCAAAGTCTCCGGCACCGACATCCGGGACGTGACCCGCGCCTCCCTGCGCGGCAGCTACGGCATGGTGCTGCAGGACACCTGGCTCCGGGCCGGCACCGTGCGGGAGAACATCGCCTACGGCAAGCCGGACGCCCCCCTCGACGAGGTGGTGGCTGCGGCCAAGGCAGCCCATGCCGACAGCTTCATCCGCCGCCTGCCCGAGGGCTACGACACCGTCATCGCCGAGGACGGCGGCAACATCAGCCAGGGCCAGAAGCAGCTGCTCTGCATCGCCCGTGTCATGCTCTGCCTGCCCCCCATGCTGATTCTGGACGAGGCCACCTCCTCCATTGATACCCGTACCGAGGTGCGCATCCAGGCCGCCTTTGCCCGGATGATGCGGGGCCGCACCAGCTTCATCGTGGCCCACCGCCTCTCCACCATCCGCGAGGCCGATGTCATCCTTGTGATGAAAGACGGCCACATCGTGGAGCAGGGCAATCACGACGAGCTGCTGGCTCAGGGCGGCTTTTACGCCACCCTGTACAATAGCCAGTTCGAGGGCGTGGAGACCTGAGCCTGAAATCACCGTTCCAAAGAGCATGTCTTCCAAAAAGAGGACATGCTCTTTTCTTTATGCTATAATAAAGGCAATCTCTTACAAAAAGGCGGTGCATCCCATGCGCTTTCTTCACCTCTCGGACCTCCACCTCGGCAAGCGGGTCTGTGAGTTTTCCATGCTGGACGACCAGCGCTATATCCTCGAGCAGATTCTGTCGCTGCTGGACACCCACCCCGTGGACGCTGTGCTGCTGGCGGGCGACCTTTACGATAAGCCCGTACCCCCCGCCGAGGCCGTCCGCCTGCTGGACTGGTTCCTCACCGCGCTGGCCGAGCGGAAGCTTCCGGTGTTCGCCATCAGCGGCAACCACGATTCCGCCGACCGCATCGCGTTTGGCTCCCACCTGCTGGCGGAGAGCCGGGTATACATGAGCCCGGTATTCACCGGGGCCCCGGAGCCCATCCCCCTCACCGACGAATACGGCCCGGTGGACATCTACCTGCTCCCGTTTTTGAAGCCTGCCACCGTCCGGCATGTCTGGCCGGAGAAACCCGCTGAAAGTACCCAGAGCTACTCCGACGCGCTGGGCTGTGTCCTGCGCCACTGCAAACGGGACCCGGCTCACCGCAGCCTGCTGGTGGCCCACCAGTTCGTGGCCGGGGCCGCTGTCTGCGAGAGCGAGGAGCCCTCGGTGGGCGGGCTGGACAGTGTGGACGTTTCCCTGTTCGAGGGCTTTGATTATGTGGCCCTGGGCCACCTCCACAGCCCTCAGAAAGTGGGGCGGGACACCGCGCGCTACTGCGGCACGCCCCTCAAGTATTCGTTCTCCGAGGCAGGGCAGCAAAAGAGCGTCACCTTTGTGGAGCTGGGCCCCAAGGGCAGCGTCTCCATCACCACGGAACCCCTCACCCCGCTGCACGACCTGCGGGAGCTGCGGGGCAGCTACATGGAGCTGACGGACCGCCGGGCCTACGAGGGCACCGCCACGGACGATTACCTCCACATCACCCTGACCGATGAGCAGGATATCCCGGATGCCCTGGCCCGGCTGCGGGTCATCTATCCCAATCTCATGCGGCTGGATTACGACAACCGCCGCACCCGGGAACAGCAGACCGTGGATGGCCCGGCCCGGGCCGAGCAGCAGACCCCGCTGGAACACTTTGCAGCTTTTTATCAATTGCAGAATAACCAGCCCCTGAGTGAGGAGCAGGCCGCGTTCTGCCAGCAGCTCATTGAATCCATCTGGAAAGGAGAGGACGACGCATGAGGCCTTTGAAACTGACCCTTTCGGCCTTTGGGCCCTATGCCGCCGAGACCACTCTCCCGCTGGAGCAGCTGGGCCGGGGTGGCCTGTACCTCGTCACGGGGGACACCGGGGCGGGCAAGACCACCCTCTTTGACGCCATCACCTACGCCCTCTACGACCACTCCAGCGGCGGCGTGCGAGAGGGGGCCATGCTCCGCAGTAAATACGCCGACCCCAAAACACCCACCTTTGTGGAGCTGGAATTTGAGGTGAACGGCCAGCGGTACACCGTGCGGCGGAACCCGGAATATCTCCGCCCCAAGGCCCGGGGCGAGGGTTTTACCACCGAGAAAGCGGACGCCACCCTCACCTATGCCGATGGCCGCCCGCCCGTCACGAAAGCCAAAGAGGTGACAGCCGCCGTCATCGACATCATCGGGCTGGATTACAGCCAGTTCTCGCAGATCGCCATGATCGCGCAGGGGCAGTTCACCCGGCTGCTGAATGCCTCTACCGAGGAGCGGAGCCGCATTTTCCGCAAACTGTTCCGCACTCAGCGGTATCAGAAGCTGCAGGAAGCCCTGCAGGCGGAGGCTTCTGCCCTCACGGCCCAGCGCGCGGCCCAGAAAGTGCGGATCGGACAGATCTTATCCGGCGTCTCATATCCGCCCGAGGACCCGGACGCCGAAGCATTGGACGCCCTGCGCCAACCGGAAGCACAGCTCTTACCGGACGCCGTGCTGGCCCTGTTGGACGATCTGCTGGCCCGGCAGGAGACGGAGCTGACCCGGCTTGCCGCCCAGCGGGCCGAAAAAGAAGCCGCCCTGGACGCCCTGCAGCAGACCCTTGGCCGGGCCCAGCAGGCACAGAAACTGCAGCAAGAGCTGGCCGCCAAACGGGCCAAAGCGCAGGAAACAGCTCTCTTAGAGGCCGCCCGGGCCGCGGCACGCCGCAAAACGCTGGACGAGCTGACCACCCGCCTGGCCGAAACCGAAACGGCACTGGCCGGGCTGGCCGACGCCGACACCCGCCCCATGACCGAGCGCGAGACCGCAGATGCCATCCTGCGCGCCGCAGGCGGCGAGATCACCGAGGGCACCGCCGTCTATCTGGACGGCGCGCTGCGGTTCGTCACCGACGAGGGCGACCACCTGCGGCAGTTTTTGTACGCCGTGCGTGCGCCGTGGCAGACCGACGGTGTGCAGACCGACTTTGTCCACGCCCTGCGGCTGGTGGACGGCATCTACCCTGCCGCGGCCATCACACCGTACCGCGACCTGACCGCCGCACTGCGGGCGGACGACCTTTTGCAGGTCAAGGCCGTGCGGTACGAGACCGTGACCCAGGAGCTGCCGTTTGAGACCCAGACCATCGAGGACGCGGGGCTGGATTTTGGCAAAACCGAGACCGTACAGGCCGGGCAGAACGGCAGCGAGCTTGTCACCAGCGAGATCACAACTGTGGCGGGCGAGGTCGTCAGCACCCGCGTAGTGGATGTGCAGCTTGTGCAGGCCGCCGTGCCGGAGGTCATCCACCGCGGCACGCGGCTGAAAAGCGGCATGATTGGCAGGCTGGGCACAGGCAGCTTTCTCTGGCCGGTGCCGGGGTATTCGGGCATCAGCCGGTGGGCCAGTCTGCCCTATGGACACCGCGGCGTGGACATCACGGCCCCCTACGGCACACCGATCTATGCCGCCGACGCGGGCACGGTCATTGCCGCCCAGTGGCACAACCACCCCACCATGAGCTGGGGTTACTATGTGGAGATCGACCACGGCAACGGGTACAAAACGCTGTACGCCCACATGTCGTCCTTTGTCGTGCAGGCCGGGCAGACCGTGGAAAAGGGGCAGCTGATCGGCTATGTGGGGGCCACTGGCGCTGCCACGGGTTCCCACTGCCATTTTGAGATGTACTATAACAATGCACTTATCAGTGCGCGGAATGTGTTCCCGGATATGTGAGGCACAAGGCAGACGGGCCCCTGCCGAGTTGTCGACTTAATTTATTTTGCAAATCGCTTTACTTTTTGCTTTCCGTATGGTAAAATTCTTTGCATAGTAAAGCTGATTAAGCTCTCGTTCAGGTGCAATGGCGCACACGAACGGGAGCTTTTTGCCTAAAATGAGGTGTTACCATGGATCACATTGACCGTAAAATCATCGACCTTCTGCAAAACAACGCCCGCGCACCGTTAAAAGAAATTGCCGACCATGTGTTTTTGTCCAGCCCCGCCGTGTCGGCCCGCATGGCCCGGCTGGAAAGCTCCGGCACCATCACCGGCTACCAGGCACAGGTCGACGCGCCGAAGCTGGGCTACATGGTCAAGGCGTTCATCAATCTGGACATGGACCCCCAGCGTAAGCCGGAGTTTTACCCCTATATCCAGAGCTGCCCCCATGTGGTGGAATGCAACTGCGTCACCGGCGATTACAGTATGCTGATCGAGGTGCTGTTCGGTACGACGCAGGAGCTGGATCAGTTCATCAACCACCTGCAGCAGTTTGGCCGCACCCGGACGCAGATTGTCTTTTCGACGCCCGTGGAGCACCGCGGCGTGCCCGTAGCCGAGCCGGAGGAGAAGCAATAAAAAACAAAAAGCCTTCCCCGTCGGGGGAAGGTGGCCGAGCGAAGCGAGGTCGGATGAGGGCAAAGCTTGCGCTGTTTCCCGTAAACGGGATATTGCCGGCAACGCGGCCCTCATCAGTCCGCTTCGCGGACAGCTTTCCCCGATGGGGGAAGCCTTTTTCCGTTATAAGTATCCCCCGCTCCGCAGAACAAAGATCCAGCCTGTCAGCGTCAGGGCGGAGAGAAGGGTCGTCAGGGCAATGCAGCTCGAGGTCAGCACGCCCTCATGGCCCATGTTCCTGCTCATGACATAGGCGCTCGGCGTCGTGGGACTGCCCAGCATGATAAGCAGTGCGACGAGTTCCTCATTCCGAAAGCCCCGCGCTACCGCGCAGGGCAGGAACACCGCCGCAAGGCCCACGGTCTTGATGAACGCCGCCGCCAGCGTGGGGCCGAGCTTTTTGATGGCCTTTGTCCCCTCAAACGACGCGCCGATGGACAGCAGCGACAGCGGCGTGGTCAGCGACGCAATGCTGCTGATGGTTTTGGTCGCGATCTGCGGCAGCGTGAACGGCAGCAGCGCATAGACCGTGCCGAACACAATGCCCAGCAGGATCGGGTTTGTGGCCACGCCGCGCAAGAGCTGCTTCGGGTCAGGCACGCCGCGCTGCTCGGGCGATTCCAGCATCAAGATCAGCACCGCAAAGATGTTGAAAAGCGGCACACTGCCCAAAATCATGAGCGGGGCCATGCCGGCGCTGCCGTAAATGTTCTGGATGAACGCCACGCCCAGCACGGCAGCGCTGCTGCGGTAGCCCGCCTGCACGAACTCGCCCACCAGCGCCTTGTCCTTCAAAAAACGTTTTGCCCCCGCCCAGACGGTCAGGATGCCGACGAGGGTGGCGGCAAAGCAGAACAGCACAAACCTGGGCCGGAAGTCGTGCAGGATGTCCACGCTGCCCATGTCCAGAAACAGCATGAGCGGCAAAGTCACCTTAAAAGTCAGCCTGTCCGACGCCTTGCAGAACGCGGGCGGCAGAAAGCCGAGCTGCCCCAGCGCGTACCCCACCACCATGACAAGGAACACCGGCAGGGTCGCGTTCAGGCTGAAAATTAAATTTTGCATGGCAGTTCTCCCCTTTTTGTGCTGCCTTTATTCTACCATTCCCAACAAGTCTTTACAAGGCAGGGATTTTGCAAAATCTTTTTTCGGCAAAAGCCTTGACTTTTCCGGGGTGTTTGTGCTAGAATATCTCTTGCAGTCAATGCAACAAGCGGAAGTGCTGGAATCGGCAGACAGGCACGTTTGAGGTGCGTGTGTCTATGACGTGTGGGTTCAAGTCCCATCTTCCGCACCAAAAGAGAACCCCATGGCGTATCCCGCCATGGGGTTCTCTTTTTTCCTGCCACGCAGACTAAACAAAGCCCCCCGGCATCCTCACGATGCCGGGGGGCTTTGCGTTTATGGAAGGACAAAGAGAATCTCAGGGTTAAAGCTTAGGCGCGGTACTCCGCGGGCAGCTGGTCGACGGTCTGCCACTTTTCCATGGCATCTTCCAGCTTCATGCCGTTCGCAACCGCGTCGCGGCGGCAGGCGTTGACGGCCTGAATCTCCTTCATCTTCTCGCCGGTTAGGCTGTAGCCCTTCATGGCGATGAGAGTGGCCGCCCAGGCGACCATCGGGATGACGCAGAACAGGACGATGACGACCACATTCATGCCCGGAGTGTACGGGTCATACTGGGTGGGCAGGGTGTTCAGACCGATAAAGGTCACGGCAATGCCGACGACGGTGGCGGACAGGCTGGAAACGAGCTTATCCACCAGGCTGAACAGCGTACCCATGATGCCCGGAATATACTTACCGGAGCGGTAGGTCTCGTAGTCGGAGCAGTCGGCAACCATCGGAATGGGCATGTCGGCAGTAGCGTAGTATGCGCCGTAGCCGATGCCGAAGAACAGGATGAACAGAATCGTGTACAGGTTGATGGACAGACCATTCTCCCCCAGCAGGCTCAGATGGAATGCATCACCGTGACCCCACAGCAGCAGCAGGACCAGCACGCCGACATAGCAGGCCAGCGCGACGCTGACATACTTCGTCAGGCTGGCCTTCTGGCCCTTCTTCTGGCTGGTGCGCACAGAGAGAATGAAGAACGGCACACTGCAGGCGTAGCCCAGCACCATCATGGGCAGGTACAGCCCATCGTAAGCACCCATCATGCAGCCGTAGAGCATGCACAGAACCGTGGTGTTGTTGGCGATGGAGAGCGCCAGCTTCGTGCCAGCGCCCGCGATCATCAGACGCTGCATGGGTTTGTTTTCCCGGATGATCTGCAGATACTCGCTGACCTTGACCTTCTCGGTCTTTTCGCCGCCGATGCCGAAGTACTTGGGCTGATCCTTCTCCCAGATGCCGATGATGGCCAGGATGGTCAGCGCAATGGACATCACAATGCCCACGGGGGCCAGCGTGCGGAAGAAGCCCGCGGAGGAATAGCCGCCCTCATAGTTTTTGGCAAGGATGGGAGCCAGGAACTGCATAACGCCCATGCCCAGCAGGCTGCCGACGGTGTTGAAGATCGTGAACAGCGGGCGCTGCTTGGGGTCGTTGGTCAGAACCGTCTGACCGGAACGGGTGCAGCTGGTCTGGAAGGTGTAGCCGATGACCCAGACAAAGTACAGGCCCACAAACGCGGCATAGCGTGCCCACATCATCGTATCGGGGATCATCGGGGTGATGCCGTACAGCACCAGAATGCTGACGGCCATGATAAGGTTGCCGATGGCCATGAACGGGCGGAATTTGCCGAACTTACCGTTCGTGCGGTCCATCAGTGCACCGATGATCGGGTCGGTGATGGCGTCGCACAGGCGCATGGCCGTGACCATGACCGAGGCAAACAGAGTGCCCAGCGCCAGTACATTGCTGCCGAAGGTGGCAATGTAGGAAAGCACAAGGACGTAATAAACATTCGTGGCACCGTTGTTCAGCGGAAACAGTACCAGCTGGTAGAGTTTGGCGCGATTGACGCTGGACGCTTTTGCATTTTCGCTCATGGGCTGCTCCTTGTTGTGGAAAAAGAAATCTTACTCAAAAGTCCCCGCCGGGGCCGGCGGGGAGCTTGCGGAAATTCTGTAGAAATCAGGCTTTCTTAGCGGCTTTCAGGGATTTTTTGAAATCCTTGTAGGCCTTGTATTCTTCGGTCTTGCGGAACTTGATGCCGCCAATGATCCACATCACGATGCCCAGCAGGCAGAAGAAGGAGGAGGCACAGGCAATGATGATGCTCATGGTAACAACCGTCGGGCGGGTGACCTTGATGGTGGTGTCGGCACCCACGCCGTTCATGCCGCAGGAGCTGGCGATGGCATACAGGTTGTGGTGGCAGGCCTCGCGCATGGCGGTGACGATGACGGGGTCGTTCTTGTACTGGGGCAGGGTGTCGGTGACGAAGGACATCATGGCATCGTAGATGGACACACCGGCCAGCACGCCGTCGGGACCGTTGACATACTGGGTCAGAACGTTATCGGTGATGACCATGCCGTCGCAGCCCCACTCGTTGCGCAGGATGCCAGTGACCAGACCGTAGTTGCCGCCGGACCAGACAGCGCCCCAGCGGGTGTAGGCGATCATAACGCCGTTGGCGTTGCCGACCTCAACAGGAGCCTGGAAGGCTTTCAGGTAGACTTCACGGGCAGCCTGCTCGTTCAGCCAGACGCCCAAACCGATACGGTCCTGCTCGCAGTCGTTCAGGGCAAAGTGCTTCATAACAACGTGGACGCCCTTGTCCTGAATTGCCTTGACTTCGTAAGCGGACATCATGCCGGAGAGGAAGCCGTCCTCGGAGTAATACTCGAAGTTACGACCACCGTAGGGGGTGCGGTGAATGTTGTTGCCGGGGCCGTACAGGCAGGCGATGTCGGCTTCCAGGCAGTTGTTGCCGATGACCTTGCCGATCTCGGTCATGATCTCGGTGTTGAAGGTGGCAGCCATAACGTCCTCAGAGGTGAAGGCGGTGGCGGTCAGCTGGCTCTTGTCGTTGCCCAGCAGGCTGGCGGTCAGACCCTGGGGGCCGTTCTCGTCGCGGGTGCCGGGGGCCTCCACGCTCTTGACGGGCATGGTCCAGTGGAAGGCGTCACCGATCAGGGAATTCATCTCGTCGAAGGTCATCTGATCCAGCAGCTCGTCCCACTTGGGATCGTTGTAGTCCAGACCGATCATGTCGTACAGCTTAACGCCGTTCTTGGCGCCCAAGGTGGGCATCTCGATGCTCTCGTAGTCGGCAGGATCGTAGCGGATGTCCTTCAGGTCCTTCTTGAGCAGCTCGGTCAGGGTCAGCTTGACGGTTTCGGTGGGCAGGGTGCCGTTCCAGTCAGAGCGGCTCAGCCAGGTGACAGTCTCATCAACACCCTCATAGAGGTTGGGGTCAGCGCAGGACAGCTGGTTGGTAATGGCGGTGCCATTCTCGCTGGTGGCGTAGGTGGTGGTATCGAGGGCGTCCTCGGTCCAGGTGTAGGTCAGGTCGGCGTCGCCGTCGGCGGTCATCTTTCCGTTGGTGGACTCCACGGTGTAGCCCTTGGCAGCCAGAATGTTGTTCACAGCGTTGTGGGCATCGGTGGCGGCGGTGAAGTAGTAGTCACCGGCGTCGAGGATGTAGGTGCCGGCGCCGTAGGTGTCGTAGGAAGCGATATCGCGCTTGTTGACGGTCATGCTGACAGTCTCGGAAGCGCCCGGCTCGATCATGCCGGTCTTGCCGAAGCCGACCAGAGAAACGGCAGACTTCTCGACGCCGTTTTCCTTGTCGTAGTCGGTGTAGGGGCTCTGGACATAGACCTGCACGGTCTTTTTGCCGGCCATGTCGCCGGTGTTGGTGACCTTGACGGTGACGGTGTAGGTGTCATCGGCGGCATTGTAGCTGACGTTCATGTCGCTGATGTCGAAGTCGGTGTAGCTCATGCCGTAGCCGAAGGGGTAAGCCACGATGTCGCCGTAGGCGTAGTCGCCTGCGTTGCCGTTGCCGGTGACGAAGTCCTCGTAGCGGGTCTCGTAGTACTTGTAGCCCACATAGATGCCTTCCTGGTAGATCATGTAGGACTTAGCCTTGGCGGACACATCGCCGCCCTCGACATAGCCTTCGTAGGTGGTGGGGGTGAAGTTCCACATGGCGGGGGCGCTGAAGTTGTCGTAGCAGTAGGTATCGACCAGGCTGCCGGAGGGGTTGACCTTGCCGGTCAGGATCTCGGCCACGGCATTGATGCCGGAGATGCCCACGTCACCGATCCACAGTGCGGCGTCGATGTCGTACTCGTTGTTCTTGAGGAAATCGACCTGCAGGGCGTTGGCGGAGTTGATCAGCAAGATGGTCTTTTTGACGGTGCCGTTCTTCTTCATCTCGGCAACGTTCTGCAGCATAGCCTTCTCGTTCTCGTCAAGCGCCAGGTAGTTGACCTCGCCGTAGGAGAGGTCAGCACCCTCGCCGCCGACGCGGGACAGGGTCACGATAGCGGCATCGCCGTACTGGGCAACGCTGTCCTTGACCTCGTCGGTGTAGACATCCCAAGGCACCTCGGCGGTGACCTCACTGGAGGTGGCGACCATGCCGCTCTTGGAGCGGGCGTAGTCCTTGCCGGCGCCGACGGTGTAGAAGTCCCACAGGGTGGGGTTGACGGTGACACCGACCTTTTCCAGGGCGGTGCGCAGGGTGTCGGCGGTGGAGGCATCAATGTTGCCGGAGCCGGTGCCGCCGTACACGAGGTTGACGCTGCTGCTGGAGAAGGTGCTGACCTTAGCGTCGGAAGCCAGAGGCAGCGCATTGTTGTTGTTCATCAGCAGGGCAGCGCCCTCGGCCTCGACCTGCTGGGTCAAAGTCAGACCGTAGTTGACCATCTCCTCGGCGGAGTTGAAGTCGCTGGTGTAATACTGGGCGTTGGTGTCCTCGTTTTCCAGCTCCCAGAAGCTGCCGCCAAAGCGGGCAGCCATGGTGTTGTCGAACTTTTGCAGAAGGATGCTAAGCGGGATCGAAACGATCATCACCACGCCGCAGATGATTGCCAGAATCTTCCACGGCGTAATGTGCTTACGCTTGGTCTTTTTGTAGGCCTTTTTCAAGGTCTGCTTTTGCATTTTCAGATCATCCATTACCTTTTTCTCCTTGTTTTATATAAAACAGCCGCACGGTGCGGCGTGTTTCGTGGCAAAAGGCTTTCCCCTCGGGGGAAGCTGTCGCCGGAGGCGACTGATGAGGGGCGAGTGTGCCTGTGTTGCCCGTTGACCGGTTTTTACGGCAAGTCTGCCCTCATCCGGCCCTGCGGGGCCACCTTCAGTCTACGCGCTAAGAGCCGCCTACAGCGGTTGCGCTCCGACACGCGCCTGCGGGCGCAGCCCCTCAGGGGAAGGCTTAGGAGCTTACACCCAGTTTGCGCTGGTGGACTTTTTCTTAGTCAGCTTGTAGTCCGGGTTCGGGGCATCGACCTTGCGGAATACCGCATCATCGATGCTGTCCCCTGCCACGGCCTGGACCTTCGTCTCGCCGTTCAGCTTGACACGGAACTTGAAGATATGCTCGCCCTCCTGCTCGGCCAGCCTTTCGCCGTCCACGTAAAGCGTAACATTCTTCTGGTTCGAGTAGACCTTGACTTCGATCTCATTCTCGGTGCGGTCCGTATAGCGCTTCGAGCAGATATGCACGAACGGCTCGTCACTCCACCACGCTTTATAGATGTAGAAGCTGTCCTTCTTGGTCTTGCGGTCAAACGTGACCAGGCCCTTGTGGTTCATACCCGGCTTGCCGCCCTGGTCGCGGGCGTCGGCGGCAAAGTCGTACATGTTCCAGACGTGGGTCGCCCACAGCCATTTGTGGCGGTCAAAGCAGCGGAGCATGTACTCATGGTAGATGGCCTGGTATTCCTCGGTGTGGTCACCGCGGCGGGGATGGCTGCTGTGCAGGTTCGGCATACCCTCGGCGCCGTACTCGCTGAAGCCGAGCGCGCGGTTCGGGTAGCAGAGGTGGAAGAAGTCCATCCAGAGGTCGTTTAAAAAGAGGCCCGGCACGTACCAGCCCAGATACAGGTTCCAGCTGACGAGATCCGTGATATGCGCTACCGGGTTGAAGGGGCCGCACATCGCGTAGCAGGCCAGCGTCGTCAGGCGGGTCTTGTCCATCTCATGGCAGAGATCGTTCAGCACATGATGGTTGTCGCGCATGTCGCGGTTGTCCTTCGTCGAGATCGTGATCTCGTTCGAGACGCCCCAGCAGACGATGCAGGCGTGGTTGTAGTTCTGGACGATCAGCTCCTTCATCTGGCTGATCGTGTTTTCACGGCCGTTGGGCATGTGCTCGGAAATGTAGGGGATCTCAGCCCAGACGACCATGCCGGCCTCATCGCAGAGGTCGTAGAAGTACTGGTCGTGCTGGTAGTGCGCCAGACGGATCGTGTTCGCGCCCAGCTCCTTGATGAGCTGCATATCCTCGTCGTGCATCTCGCGCGTGATGGCATTGCCCAGACCCTTGCGGTCCTGATGGCGGGAGACGCCGTGCAGCGGATACGGGCGGCCATTGAGGAAGAAGCCCCGCTTGGGGTCAACCGAGAAGCTGCGCACGCCGAAGCGCTGACGTACCTCGTCCTGTACCTCTCCGTTCAGCACCAGACGCACCGCGCAGGTGTAGAGATACGGGTCGCGGACGCCGTCCCACAGGTGCGGGTGCTCCAGTGTGACCGTCGTGTCCCGGCCCTTGCCGGTCAGCACCTCGGCACCGGTGGCGTCGTAAATCGAGAACTCGACCTCGCCGTCGCCCTCCATCCAGGTCTTGACCTCGATGTCAGCGTTTGCGCCGTTGACAGTGGGCGTGATCTGCACGCCCGGGCCGCCGAGGTAATCCAGCGCGATGTGGTTCCGGTTGACGACCAGCAGGCTGACGTCGCGGTAGATGCCGCCGTAGAAGGTGAAGTCAGCCTTCTGTGGGTAGACGCGGTCATTTTTGCTGTTGTCCGCTTCCACGATCAGCTCATTGCTGTCGGCCAGCAGCGCCGTGACATCCGCGCGGAAGGTGGAGTAGCCGCCGTCGTGGCGGGTGACCTCCACCCCGTTCAGCGTGACCTTGGCGCTGGCATTCACGCCCTCAAACTGCAGCCAGACCTGTTGGGTATTCTTGTCAAAAGCGGGCGCCGCAAACCGCGTCTTGTAGATGCAGATGCCGCGCCAGTAGTCGTTGCCGCCGTCCTGGCCGTCGATGTTGTTCCAGGTGTGCGGCAGGTCCACGGCAGTGGTCTTACCGTCAGGGCCGGTGAACTGCCAGTTCTTCATCAGCTTGGTCGTGCTTCGCATTGCGCCCTCCTGTGTTGTTTTTTACTGTATCTGTATTGTACAGAACTGTTAAATTTCTGGCAATATGTTTGCGAAAAGTGGTATTCCTGGCGGGATATTCGGTTTTTGGGGTACAAAAAAGGTTGCCCGCTCTTTGTACATCTTGCACAAAAAACAGGCGGTATTTTTTCTTTCATCCCCTGGTGAGTGGCAGCACGATCTTGACGGCGAACAGCTCTCCGCGGGGCTCTGTCGCCATGGCGCCGCTGTATTTCTGCACGACACGGCGGGCAACCTTCAGCTCATAGCTGTGGCGGCGTCCGTGGTCGGGCTGGCTGCCGGACAGCGCCGGGCCGATGACGTTGATGACCGCGAAGCCCTGCCGCCTGCATACAAGCAGGTCGATCATGCGGCGGTCATTCTGCTGCTGGGCTGCAGCGTCGATGGCCTGGTCGAGCAGGTTCGAGAACAGCGCGTACAGGTCACCCGGCTCGATGGCCGCAAGGCAGGTGCCATCGGCCACGCAGTTCAGGCGGATGCGCTGGGCCTCACACAGCAGGCTCTTTTCGGTCAGGACGACGTCCAGCACCTCATTGCCGGTGGCAGCGTTGGCGTCGTACATCCGGGCCGCCTGCTCGGCCTCGTCAAGGCTCCGCGTTGTGGCCTCGTCGGGCTGCAGGCGGCGCAGGTCGGCGATTTGAACCTTGAGCTCATGGCACTTGCGGTTGATGATCTGCACGTTCTGCCGTGCGATCTGGTACTGCTTGCGCTGGCGATCATACAGAAGGTTCAGTGCGTCCATCTCCTTCTGCATGGCCGCTTTTTTGAAAAGCTCGGTCTGTAAATAGAGCAGCGTCACGCAGTAAAACTGGGTCAGCATCGACGGTGCGACTACCGCCGATGGCTGCAGCCCGACGCGCAGACTGGTTTGCAGTGCAAAAAACTGAAAGACGAATATCGCGCCCAGAAGTCCGGCACTGCCCAACTGGCGAGGGCCGATGTGGTAGATGCCGTCCTCCGGCATCGTGCGCGCCATGGTATACCGGACCGTCACACAGCAGGCAATGGCAAAGCCCAGCTGCCCCAGCAGCATCGGCGTGCTGTGCAGCAGCAGCTGGCGCATCCCAAGCGCCTGCGCCGTCCAGATCAGGACACGCCACAGCTCATAGGTCGACTCCGTCGTCAGGACGATCCAAATGCTGCAATATGCGCTGGCCGACCAGTCCAGCAGCGTGCAGAGATGGGTTGACACCGCAGCCCAGATGAAATAACCGCCGTAAATCACCAGCAGCATCGCCGGCTTGGCGTGGCCGCTGTTGGCCCAGATGATGACCTGCGCAAACGGCACTGCCGCGATAAAATTCAGGGCGGTGCGCATGGTAAAATTTCTGCGTTTTTTCAGCGGCAGCCAGTAGGCCAGCTCCGCACCGCACAGGCCGACAGCACAAACCACCCATGTCAGAAGTGTATCCACCTACAGCGCACCCCCGACATAGGCCGCCAGCGCGGCCAGAAAAGCCGTGCGCTGGCGGCGACTGATCTCCAGCCGCTCCAGCCGCTCCTCCCCCACCTGCACCAGATCATCCTGCACGCCCCTGACGTGGCGCAGGTTGACCAGATAGCACTGGTTGCAGCGCGCAAAGTGGTAGGCAGCCAGATTCTTTTCGGCCTTCAGCAGACTGCCGCGCACCGACCAGGTATCCGTGGCCGTGTGGTAGTGCAAAAGGCGGTCCCGCGTTTCCAGATAAAGGATGTCGTCGGTATCCAGCAGCTGCACCCCGCCGCTGACCTGCAAGGCCACCTGCCCGCCGCGGCGGCGCCGGATGCGCTGCAAGGCGCGCTCCAGCTTGGTGCTGAACTGGTAGTAGCTGACGGGCTTGAGCACAAAGTCGAGCGCGTCGACCTCATACCCGCGGATGGCATACTGTGCCATGTTGGTGACGAACACGAGCACCACATCCGGGTCCTGCCTGCGGATGCGCTCCGCCGTCGGCATACCGCCGAGTGTTGGCATCTCAATATCCAGAAAGATGATGTCAAACCCGGGGCGGTACGGTTCCACAAGCTGTGCTCCGTCCGAGAAGGCGGTCACGTCCAGCTGGTGTCCGCTCTCCTGCGCATACTGCGCGATGAACCCGCAGAGCTGCGCCCGCATGGCGTCGTTGTCCTCGACCACGGCGATTTGCGCCATCTGCTGTGCCTCCTTTCCTGCATAAGTCTGTCTATTGCATATATATTTATTATGGCAAAAGACAGCAAAAAAAGCAACACCTTTGCAGGAAAAGGTGCTGCCGTTATGATAATTTTTATACCAGCATGACGAGTGTGCCCGCAACAAGCATGGCCAGACCTGTCAGAGCCTTTCTGCTCAGGCACTCATGGAACACGATGTAGGAGAACAGCACCGTGACCAGAATGCTCAGCTTATCGATAGGCGCGACGAGGCTGGCCGGGCCGAGCTGCAGCGCTTTGTAATAGCACAGCCAGCTGGCACCCGTCGCCAGGCCCGACAGACAGATGAAGCCAAGCTCATTTTGGGGCACCGCCTTCACCTGGCCCTGCTTGCCCTGCACAAACACCATGACCCACGCCATGATGAGCACCACGCCGGTGCGCAGCGCCGTACCGAGATTGGACTCGACCCCGGTGATGCCGACCTTGCCCAGGATCGAGGTCAGTGCCGCAAAAATGGCCGAACCGAACGCCGCCAACATCCAGCCGTTTTCCTCTTTCTGGACGCCGCCCTTTTTCTCGATCATCAGGAACGTGCCGGCAGCGATCAGCACAACGCCGATGCCCCTGGTCAAGGTCACACTCTCGCCCAGCAGCAGTGCAGCCAGCAAGATTGTCATGACCGTGCTGCTCTTGTCGATGGGCACGACCTTATCGATCGGCCCGCGCTGCAAGGCATAAAAATAGCACAGCCAGCTGACACCCGTAGCCAGACCCGACAGCCCCAGGAATACCAGACTTCTGGCCGGGATGCTGGCAATCGTCCCCTGTGAGCCGACCACAAACACCATGACCCACGCAAAAATCAGCACAATGATCGTGCGGATGGCCGTGGCCACGGTGGAATCCGTTTTGCGAATGCCGCATTTTGCCAGAATGGATGTCAGACCCGCGAACAGCGCAGAGCCGACTGCGTACAATAACCACATACAAATCGCCTCATTCAGCACTATTGTACGCTCTTTGCCAGTCTTGTGCAACCTGCTTTTGTACAAATCACGTTTTTACGCAAAAGCCGCACCCCGGTCTCTGCGCGGGGTGCGGCTTCGTACTTATATGTGCCAGCAGATAGAGCATGGCGGCGGCCACGATAAACCCGAAGGCGTACAGCTTGCCGGGCAGCGTGTTGAGAGCCCCGGCATAGATGCCGATGAACGGGATGTGCCGCCGTGACCGTGCCCAGCACGCCGGCGTACTCGACCTTCAGCGGGTCGGGTTCGGCGTTGGCGTCGCCCTTGGTGACAAGCTCGCCCTCGACGATGTGGTTTTCCACAAGGCGGTGGATCACGACGCTGCTGCCGCTCCGGTAGGCGACGATCTCGCCGGGCTGCAATTCCTCCGGTGCAGCGGGCTGCACCATGACAACGCTGTGCACCGGGATGGCCGGATCCATGCTGCCGCTGACGACTGATGAACACCTGCCGCGGTGTGCAGCAGGTGTTCATCAGTCGTCAGCGGTCCGGCTCACAGTCGAGGATCGACGGGATGTCCGTCCAGCGGTCTGCCTCGGCGGTGTAACGCTCATGCAGCCAGGCGACAGCCTTATCCAAGCCCGCCTGGTCGCCGTCAAACAGCTGCGTCTCGATCTTTTCCTCGGCGGTATGCTCGATGCTCCACGGGCCGGGCCAGACCTCGGCACAGAGGGCCTCGCGCTTTTTCTTGCCGCTCTCGTCGCTCGGGTCGGGCACCTTGATGGGGGTGATGACATAGCGCATACCGCCCTCTGCCCCGGAATACGGGTTGCCGTTGTGGAACCAGTGATAGATCGGGAATGCGTCAAGCATGGTCGGCACCTCTTTTTGCACAAATAAAAATGCCCCGAAGCGAAACGCCTCGGGGTATCTTGGAGCGGGATACGAGTCTCGAACTCGCCACCTACTGCTTGGGAAGCAGTCACTCTACCGGATGAGCTAATCCCGCATCAGTGACTGCTATTATAGCGCAAATCAGGTAGGTTGTCAAGGGGGCAAGTTGGCAGCAACGGCAAAGCGGCAGAGCCCCTCACCTTTATATCATACTGAACAAATCCACCTGGCTCGTTTCGGGCAAACTGCCCAAAGCGCCGACGGCGCGGAGCTTGTCAAAAACAGACTGCGCCACACCGCTGGCCTGCTGCAATTCCTCCACCGAGATATACTCCTGCCCGTGCATTGTGGCCTGCTCAAGCGCCACGGCGGCGGCATCGCCCAGACCGCGGATGGCCGTGAACGGCAGACGGACCTTGCCGTCCTCAACCACATACTTGCTGGCATAGCTCTTGCCCAGTTCGATCGGCAAAAACTCACAGCCGCGCTGCAGCATCTCGTTTTCCAGCTGCAGGCTGACCAGCGCGTCATCGTCCTTGGCGGTGCGCTCGTCCTTGGGGATCTTTTCGTTGTCGCGCAGGTGCTGCTTCGCCACACGGACGCCGCCCACGGCGGCCTCGTAGTCAATATCCGCGCCGCGCACCGTGAAGTACACCGCGTAGAAGATGGCCGGGTGGTAGACCTTAAACCACATCAGGCGGATGGCCGCCATCAGGTAGGCCACGGCATGGGCTTTGGGGAACATATACTTGATCTTGCGGCAGGATTCAATATACCAGTCGGGCACATCGTGCTCGCGCATGGCTTCCTCCCACCCGGGCTTGAAGCCGCCCTTGGCGACCTTGCCCTTACGCACGGCCTCCATGATGTCGAACGACATCTTCGGCTCCAGTCCCTTGCGCAGCAGGTACAGCATGATGCTGTCACGGCAGCCGATGACCTCCGCAATCGTGCAGGTGCCCGAGCGGATCAGCTCGTCGGCGTTGCCGGTCCAGACATCGGTGCCGTGGGACAGGCCGGAGATTTGGATCAGCTCGGAGAAATTCTTCGGCTGGGCGTCCAGAAGCATCTGGCGCACGAAGTTCGTGCCCATCTCGGGGATGCCGAACGTGCCGGTCTTGGAGCCGATCTGCTCCTCCGTCACGCCGAGGGCCTCGGGGCTGGTCAGCAGACTGTAGACCTTTTCGTCGTTCATCGGGACGGAATCAATCGGAATGCCGGAGTATTCCTCAAAGAACTTGTAGAAGGTCGGCACATCATGTCCCAGCTCATCCAGCTTGAGCAGCGTATCGTGCAGGTATTTAAATTCAAAGTGGGTCGTCAGCAGGCCGCCCTTGACGTCGTCCGCCGGGTGCTGGATGGCGCAGAAGTCGTAAATGTCGAAGGTATCCGGCACAACGACCATGCCGCCGGGGTGCTGACCCGTCGTGCGCTTGACGCCGGTGCAGCCCATGACAAGGCGGTTTTCCTCGGCGCGGTTGACGGTCTTGCTGCGCTCCTCGAGGTACTTTTTGACGTAGCCGTAGGCGGTCTTATCCTGCAGACCGGAGACCGTGCCCGCCTTGAACACGTTTTCCTTGCCGAACAGCTCCTCGGTGTAGCGGTGGACGTGGGACTGATACATGCCCGAGAAGTTCAGGTCAATATCAGGCTCCTTGTCGCCGTAGAAGCCGAGGAAGGTCTCAAACGGGATGTCGTGGCCCTCGACGATCATCGGCTTGCCGCAGACCGGGCAGGTCTTGTCGGGCAGGTCGAAGCCGTCAAAGTGTACGCCGTCGTTGATCCACTCGCTGTGCTTGCAGTTGGGGCACAGATAGTGCGGCGGCATCGAGTTGACCTCGGAAATGCCGGAGAAGTGCGCGACGGCGGATGAGCCGACGGAGCCGCGGCTGCCGACCTGATAGCCGCCCGCATTGGAGTAGGCCACCAGACGCACGGCAATGACGTACAAAACGGCGTAACCGTGGCCGCAGATGGAGTCCAGCTCCTTTTTCAGCCGCTTTTGCAGCACGTCGGGCAGCGGGCTGCCGTAGTCGCGCGCAGCATGCTTCCAGGTGTCGTCGCGCAGCTCCTGTTCCGCGCCCGGGATGCTGGGCGGGTAGGTGCCCTTGGGGATGGCGCGCAGGTTGTTGTCGATGGTCGCGGCGATCTTGTTGGGGTTCGTCACCACAATTTCATACGCCTTTTCCTGCGGCAGATAGCTGAAATCCTCCAGCATATCGGGCGTGGTGCGGAAGTAGAGCGGGGCCTGGTTGTCCGCGTCCTTGAAGCCGTTGCCGGCCTGCAGAACAGCGCGGTAGATCCAGTCCTCCGGCTCCTGAAAGTGGGAGTCGCCCGTGGCGACAACCGGCTTATGCAGGTCCTCGCCCAGCTTTATGACGGTGCGGTTGAAGTTTTTGATGGCCTCGATCGAGTCCACCTGCCCGTTGCGCACCATGAATTCATTGTTGCCGAGCGGCTGCACTTCGAGATAATCGTAATAATCGGCAATGCGGAGCAGCTGTTCGTAGGGCTGACCGGCCACGATTGCCCTGTAAAGCTCACCTGCTTCACAGGCTGGGGAGAGCAGCAGGCCCTCGCGGTACTGGTTCAGCAGACTGCGCGGCACGCGCGGTTTCTTAAAGAAATACTGCGTGTGGGCGGCGCTGACAATGCGGTAGAGGTTCTTTAAGCCCACCTGATTCTGCACCAATATAATAAGGTGGTAGTATTTCTTTTTCAGCACCTCTTTGTTGCCGCCGAGGCCGGTGTTGATAGACTCCACCGTATGGATGTCCTTTTCCTCGAGGTCGGTCAGCATGACCTCATAGATGCGGGCCAGCGCCATGGCGTCATCGACGGCGCGGTGATGGTTGAAGGGCGGAATCTCGAGGTGCTTGTTGATGGTGTCCAGCTTGTAGTTGCGCAGACCCGGAAAGAGCGCCTGCCCCATCGGCAGTGTGTCGATATAGGTGTTCTCGTCCCAGCTGACGCCCGCCTTCTCCCCTGCCTTGCGGATGAACAGCATATCAAAGCTGTGGGCGTTGTGGGCCACAAGAATGTTGTCCCCGCAAAATTCTTTAAAAGCGCGGATGGCCTCCTCGGGCGTCGGGGCGTCGGCGACCATGGCATCGTTGATGCCGGTCAGGTCAACGACCTTCTGCGGGATCGGCTTGCCGGGGTTGACGAAGGTGCAGAACTTCTTTTCCTCGTTGATCTTGCCGTTTTCAACATAGACTGCACCGATCTCAGTCAGGCGCTCGGTGTTGGAGTCGAGACCCGTCGTCTCGGTGTCAAAGACGACGAACGAGCCGGAGAGCGGCATCTCGGCGCTGCCGTAGACTGCGGGGATCATGTCATCGACGAAGTAGGCCTCACAGCCGTAAATCAGTTTAAAGTTCGGGTCTGTTTCGTGGATGGCATCGGTGGCCAGCATCGCTTCGGGGTAGCCCTGGCAGACGCCGTGGTCGGTGATGGCAATGGCGCGGTGGCCCATGCGGTGAGCCAGACGCACGATCTTGCCGGGGTCGTTGAAGCCGTCCATCGAGCTGGACTTGGTGTGCAGGTGCAGCTCGACGCGCTTTTCGCCGTCGGGCGCGGTATCCTGGCGCTGCTCACGCTCGACCTGCAAAACGTCGTAGGGCATGATGACAAAGTCATGCTCGTACTTGTCGTACATATAGTTGCCGCGGACGATGAGGGTCGTGCCGGGCTTGAGGCCCTCCCACTTGGACATATCCGCACCTTCTTCCCCCATGACCTTGAGGTTGACGGAGCCGGAGTAGTCGGTGATGGAGGTAAAATAAATCTTGCGGCGGCTGCCCTTGACCTCGGTAGCAAAGACGTCGCCCCAGACCGTGACCTTGCCGCCGTCGCCCAGATCGTTGAGGCGGCGGGTGTCGGTGGGCTTGAACTGCTTGCCGTAGAACAGCTTGACCGGCTTGTTCGTGAGGGCGAGACCTTCAATCGTAAAGTCGGGCGGTGTCTCCTTGGCCTCGAACTTGACAACAGGGGCCTTCTCCTGCAGGTACTGCTCAAACTCCTCCTCGGTGCGCGCCTTACCGGAATCGGCCAGACGGACAACGGGCAGACTTCCTGTGCGCTCCTGGATCATCTCGGCCAGCACGCGGGGCAGCTCGACGCTCTCAAGGATCTGGCGGCCCGCGCTGACGTGGACCGTGATGCCGTCCTCGCCAAAGGTGACGGGCTCGGACTTATCGAGGAAGCCGTTGACCGGCATTCCCTTTTCTTTCAATTCCTCGATCATCAGGCGCACGGCCTCGGGGGTGATGTTCGGGTAGGCAAAGTAGCTGCGGACTTGCAGCTCATACCCGGCGAACACCTCGGCAAGGGACGCACAAAGACGCCCGCACAGCGCCTGATCCAGAGGTTCAGCACTGCGCAGGCAGATGACGACCTGTCTTTTTGTGCGGTAAAGCTCCACGCGGTCCACAAGCACACTGCCGAACGCCGCGCAGAACTGCTGGTCCGCCGTAAACTGCGGCCAGACCTGGGTGACAAATGGTTTCAAAGGATTCGTACCTCAATAAATGGGTGGCAATTCTTGTAGAGGGCTGCGTCCCCGACGCCCCGCGGGCGGATGCAAGCATCCGCCCCTACGAGGGTTGGCTTCCCCCTCGGGGGAAGCTGTCCGCGAAGCGGACTGATGAGGGCGAAGTTGCCGGGCATTACCCGCAAACGGATTGCCGAGGACAGCTTGCCCCTCATCCGGCCCTGCGGGGCCACCTTCCCCCGCGGGGGAAGGCTTTATTGGTTACATTTTATGAATTTCTTCCAGCAGCTGGCCGACAATATCGCCCTTCAGCATACGGATCTTCTCGCCGCGGATGAAAAGCAGGGCCTCGTCCTTACCGCCGGCAATGCCGATGTCGGCGTCGGATGCCTCGCCGGGGCCGTTGACAACACAGCCCATAATAGCGATCTTGAGCGGCTTCTTAAAGCCCTCGTCCCGCAGACGCGCCTCGACCTCGTTGGCGATCTCGATCATCGGGTACTGGGTGCGCCCACAGGTCGGGCAGCTGATAATCTCAGGACCGGCGACGGCGTAGCCCGCCGCGCGCAGGATGTCATACCCGGCGTAGACCTCGTTCTCGGGTTCATCGGTCAGACTGACGCGCAGCGTGTCACCGATGCCCTCCATCAGCAGACCGCCGATGCCCATACCGGACTTGATGAGGCCCATGCGGTTGCCGCCGGCCTCGGTCACGCCGACGTGCAGGGGGTAGTCCGTCTGGCTGGCCAGCAGACGGTACGCCGCCATCATGCGGGGCACGTTGCTGGATTTGATCGAAATAACGATATTATCAAAGTCGTATTTTTGCAGCAGCCGCACATGGTACATGGCGCTCTCCACCATGGCCTCGGGCACGGGAGCGCCGTACTTGGCCAGGATGTGCTTTTCGAGACTGCCGCCGTTGACGCCGATGCGGATGGGCACATTTCTGGCGTTGCAGGCGTCGGCCACAGCCTTGACGCGGTCATCATCCCCGATGTTGCCGGGGTTGATGCGAATTTTGTCCGCACCGGCATCCAGCGCTGCAAGCGCGGCGCGGTAGTCAAAGTGGATGTCCGCCACAACGGGGATGTCCACCTTCTCTTTAATGGCAGCCACGACGGCGGCATCCGCCGGGGTGGGCACGGTCACGCGGACGATCTGGCAGCCCGCCTTGGCGACGCGCTCTGCCTGGGCCACGTTGCCCGCAATATCCTTGACGGGCACATTCAGCATCGTCTGGACGGCAATGGGGTTCGTGCCGCCGATTTTAATGCTGCCGATTTTGACTTCTTTTTTTAATTGACGCTGCATCGTAGTTCTCCTTATAAGAATCGTGAAATATCGTGCATCGTGACCAGAATCATCAGCCACACCAGCGCCACCGTACCCGCCGTGTTGATCACGCCCTGCACGCGGGACGGCACAGGATGGCCGGTCAGGCCCTCCCACGCAAGGAACAGCAGCTTGCAGCCGTCCAGCGCCGGGATGGGCAGCAGGTTAAAGATGCCGACGTTGATGGTCAGCAGAGCCAGCAGGGACAGTACCTCCCGCCAGCCGTAGTGCACGGCCTGGTTGACCGCCGACACCGTGCCGAGGGGGCCGGACAGTTCCTCCACGCCCACCTTGCCGGCGAGCAGGTCAAAAAAGCTGCCCAGAATAGCCCTGCTGTAGTAACTATACATATCGCAGGTCATGACAATGACGTGCCGCAGGTCCTTTTTCATCGGCCCAACGCGGAAATCCGTGCCGTACAGCACATTGCCGTCCGCGTCGCGCGTCGGGGTGAAGGTCACACCCTGCAGCTCCAGGACCTCGCTGCCGCGCAGGACCACCACGTTGCAGGTTTCCTCCTCACCGGTGTAAAACCAATCGGTTATGTCGTAGACCGTCCAGCAGGGGTTGCTGCAAATCTGCAAAATCGTGTCGCCCTCCTGCAGGGCTGCGGAGCTTGTGGCGTTCTCGCTGAAATCCGCAATCGTCGTGCTGCCGACCTTGCCCATGGTAAGGACGAGCACCAACAGCACCGCGACGCCGAGGATAAAGTTCATCAGCGCACCGCAGAGCGTGACAAAAAAGCGCTGCCAGGCGGTGGCATCCTCAAATTTCTGGCCGCTGACGACCAGCGGGAAAAGCGTGGTTTTGCGGGGCTTCGGGGCGGGCGGCGGTGCGCTCTCCCCGCTCTCGTCCTCCTCGTCGTCCTCCCCGTCAGGCAGGGGGCTGAACAGATTATAGCCGCCCAGCGGCAGCAGGCGGACAGAATAGGTCGTTCCGTCACGGGTCGTGGACCACAGGCGCGGGCCAAAGCCGATGGAAAATTCCTCGACATGGATACCGCAATGGCGCGCCGCCATAAAGTGGCCCAGCTCATGCACCAGAATGACGCTGCTAAACACGAGCAGCGATGCCAGCCCGGTCAGCAATGCAGTCATAGGCACCTCACAAGTAAAGTATTGGACGTAGAGCTGTAGGGGCCGGGCATGCCCGGCCCGCGCGTGTATGGCAGGCAGGAGTCTGCCGGAAAGCTGAGGGCCGCACATGTGCGGCCCCTACCGGGCAGTTCCAATCAGATATGCGCCTCCACATAAGCGCGGGCCATGCGGTCACACTCGTGGACGTCGGCAAGCGTGTAGTCGCCGCCGAAGGAATCACTGTCGACGATGCCCTCGACCAGGCGGCCAATGTCCAGGAAGCCGATCTCGTCGCGCAGGAAGTGCGCGACGGCGGCCTCGTTCGCACCGTTGGCGGCGCAGGGAGCCAGACCGCCCTTGCGGATAGCCTTTTTGCAGGCTTTGAGGCAGCGGAAGGTCTCGTCGTCCGCCGTTGCAATGCTCAGCTTGGTCAGCGCGGTGAAGTCCAGCTCCGGCACGGGGCTGGGCAGGCGCTCGGGCCAGGTCAGCGCATACTGGATGGGAATGCGCATGTCGGGCACACCAAGCTGCGCAATGATCGAATGATCCGCAAACTGCACGGCGGAGTGGATGATGCTCTCACGCTGGACGACGATCTGAATCTTATCCTCGGGCAGACCGAACAGCCACGCGGCCTCGATCAGCTCCAGGCCCTTGTTCATCAGGGTCGCAGAATCAATCGTGATTTTGGCGCCCATATTCCAGTTCGGGTGCTTGAGCGCGTCGGCCTTCGTCTTGGTGCGCAGCTGCTCGGTGGTCATGCCGAAAAACGGGCCGCCGGAGGCCGTCAGCAGGATCTTCTCCAGCGTTTTGGCGCTGTGCTGATCCTGCAAGCACTGGAAAATAGCGCTGTGCTCACTGTCCACGGGCAGCAGGTGGACGCCGTGCTTTTTGACAGCATCGGTCACAAGATGGCCGCCCGTGACAAGGCTTTCTTTGTTGGCCAGCGCCAGATCGTGGCCGCTCTCAATCGCGGCCAGCGAGGCGTCGAGGCCCGCAATGCCGACAACGGCGTTCAGCACCGTGCCCGCGCCGTCCATACAGGCAAGCGCGCGCAGCCCCTCCGCGCCCTTGAGCAGCTTCGGCGCGTCGGCCTGCCCGGCCAGCGCGGCGGAGAGCTTGTCAAACGCGGCGGGGTCGGTGACGGCGACGTACTTCGGGTGGAACTCCGCGATCTGCGCCAGCAGCTTATCGACGCTGGAATTGGCGGACAGGCCGAACACCTCATAGCCGTGCATACGGCAGACGTCCAGGCTCTGGGTGCCGATGGAACCCGTGGAGCCCAAAAGTGTGATGACTTTACTCATTTTTACGATTCCTCACAGCAGATAGAAGAAGTAGCGTACCGCGATGGAAACAAAGGGCGCGATGAACATGACGCTGTCAAAGCGGTCCAGAATGCCGCCGTGCCCCGGGAAGATCGTGCCGTAATCCTTGATGCCGACCTGGCGCTTGACGGACGACGCAAACAGGTCACCCAGAATGCCCAGCACCGATGCCACGGCACCCATGCCCAGCAGCACCAGATAATGCTTCGGCTGCACCTGAATGCTGATGACGTTGTATTTGGCCGACAGCAGCGAGTAGACGAGCGTCAGCACACAGCCCGCAGCCATGCTGCCCAGCACGCCGCCCACAGCGCCCTCCACGGTCTTGTGGGGGCTGACGATAGGAGCCAGCTTGTGCCTGCCGAACGCACGGCCCGCAAAGTAGGCCGCGGTGTCGCCGCCCCAGGCAAAGCAGAGGATCAGCAGAATGAAATAAATCGCGTCATAGCGATATTCTGCGAAGGGCAGCATCCGCTTTAAGTGGATGAGCGAGTAGAAGCAGAACGTGATGACGCCCGAGAAGTAGACAAACCCCGTCAGCTTACCGAAATCCAGTGTTTTGACGTGAGCGATCTGACAGACGTTGTAGAACAGCACCGTCAAAAAGGCCGCGGGCAGCAGCAGGCCGCGCACCATCTGCAATGTGCTCAGCATGACCAGCAGTGTCAGCGGCACAGCGGCGGCATAGAGATACCACTGCTTTTTGCCAAAGCCCATAGCAGAAAAAACCTCATGGATGGCAATCAGGCAGACGGCACTTAATACCAAGTCAAACAGGAAGGTGTCAAAAAACGCCAGCACAACGGCCAAAACGCCCAGGCCGACAGCGGCGGTGATGATGCGGGTCTTCATAAACGGTGGTTTCCTTTCGCGGAATCGTTTTATTCAATGATGCAATAACAGCCTATGCGGGCGTGTCGCATGACATGCCCGCACAGGCTATCGTTCATGGAGAGATCAGACCTCCATGATTTCCTTGTTCTTGTCAGCGCAGGTGTCGTCGATCAGCTTGACATATTTGTCGGTCAGCTTCTGGGTCTCTTCCTCCAGCTTCTTCTGGTCGTCCTCGGTAAGCTCGCCGGCCTTCTTCATGGCCTTGAACTTGTCCATGGCGTCGCGGCGGATGTTGCGCACGGCAGTCTTGGCGTCCTCGCCCTGCTTCTTGACATCCTTGGTCAGCTGCTTGCGGCGCTCCTCGGTGGGGGCCGGGAACACCAGACGGATGACCTGGCCGTCATCAATGGGGTTGATGCCGATGTCGCTGGTCTGGATGGCCTTGGAGATGGGCTTGAGCATCGAGCGGTCCCACGGGGAGATGGTCAGGATGCGGGCCTCGGCGACGGCGACAGCCGCGATCTGCTGGATGGGCGTGGGGCTGCCGTAGTAATCGACCGTGACCTTGTCCAGAATGGCGGGGTTGGCGCGGCCTGCGCGGATGGAGGCCAGCTCATGGATGAGGTGGTTGACACTGGCATTCATTTTTTCTTCATAGGGTTTCGTCGTGCTGCTCATAATGAAATTCTCCTTATTTTAAGATAGTATAGGGGGAAAATATGAATTTTTCAATTTGTGCTTTTGCGTCTTATTCCCTGACCAGGGTACCGACGCTTTCGCCCTTGACAGCCTTGGCAATGTTGGCGGGCTGGCCCAGATCGAACACGAGGATGGGCAGACCGTTGTCGCGGCAGAGGGTCGCGGCGGTGGAGTCCATGACGGCCAGGCGCTCATCCAGCACGCGGGTGAAGGTCAGCGTGTCGTAGCGCACGGCGTCGGCGTACTTGTGGGGGTCCTTGTCATAGACGCCGTCTACCATCGTGGCCTTGAACATAGCGTCCGCGCCGATCTCCAGCGCGCGCAGGGCGGAGGCCGTGTCGGTGGAGAAGATCGGGTTGCCGGTGCCGCCGCCGAACACGACGATCTTGCCGCTTTCCAGCGCGGCAATGGCCTTGTCGCTCGTGAAGCACTCGGCGACCTGCGGCATGAAGGAGCTTGTCATGACGACGGCGTCCACGCCCTGTTGGCGCAGCGCATCCTTGACAGCCAGCGCGTTCATAACGGTGGCCAGCATACCGATCTTGTCGGCGTCCATGCGGTCCATTTTGCCGCTGGAGCGTCCGCGCCAGAAGTTGCCGCCGCCCACGACGATGCCGATCTGGGCACCGAGGTCGTGCGCAGCCTTGATGCCCGCGCAGATGGAGGCGATGGTCTCCTCGTCAAAGCCCGTGCCCTTGGGGCCGGACAGAGCCTCGCCGCTGACCTTCAGAAGAATACGTTTATACTGAATTGCCATAAAAAACACCACCTGTAGTTATTTTGGCGGTCCGCTGTGCCGTGCAGGCATAGTAAACCATTCTTTTTGTATAACATTTTACAATAATTTGGGCCTAAAGTAAAGCGGTGTGGAAAAAAAATGAGGCTGCCCGTCTCCTTAAAGCCTTCCCCTGTGGGGAAGGTGGCCCCGCAGGGCCGGATGAGGGGCAGGTTTGCCGCAGCGATCCGTTTACGGGCAACAGAGGCAAGGTTTCCCCTCATCAGTCAGCGGGCGGGGCCGCTGACAGCTTCCCCCGAGGGGGAAGCCATGCAGCAAAAAAGCGCCGCCCCCTTCCAAGAACAGCGCTTTTACTTACTGCATCGAAGTATCCGCTACCAGAACCGCCAGCTCCCGGCGTATCAGTCTGCGGCGGTTCTGCCGGTCAGCGAGACGCTCGGTGGGCGAGGTCAGCACCATGTCGTCGAGCGGCGGCGCGGCGGGCAGCGTGAACTGCAAACTCATACCCGGCCCCTCCCCTACGGTCAGCGCCCAGCCCATGGCACTTGTGTAAGCGGCAACCAGCGGCAGGCCCAGCCCGCCCGCGTGGAGCAGGCGTTCGCTCCATTGCCCCTCGGTCAGCAGGGCGGCGGCATCGGGCGGCAGACCCGGGCTGTTGTCCCTGTAGCAGAGCCTGCCCGGCGTGCAGAGCAGCATAATGTGCGCCGCACGGTCCGCGGCCAGTGTGTTGGAGACAAGGTTCGTCAGCAGACCGTTGAGCAGCGAGACATCCCCCGTCGTGGGCAGCACGTCCAGCCCGTCGGCCTGCAGCGTCACGGTAAAGGGCAGCGCGTACTGCGCGGCCTCCTCCTGCAAAATACTGCAAAATTCCCGCAGCTGCCCCAGCAGGTCGATGGGCTGCGGCACACAGGTGCCGTGCAGCAGCGCCGCCGTGGCGGCATCCGACGCCTGGTCCCCCAGCCGCCGCAGGCAGATCAGCTGCGTCTGCAATTCCTCGAGCAGCGGCATCAGCTCGGCGCGCTCTGCCGGGTTTACCGCGTGCTGCAAGCGGTCCTGCAATACCTCAAAGGCGTTCTCCATGCTGTCAAACGAGCGCCGGAACCGCCCGCGCAATCCCCCTCGCAAGGCCAGCAGTGCTGTATCCTCGTTCCTTCTGTCCATGGAAAACGCCTTCTTTCCTAATTTATACAGTCGGTTCCAGTCGGCGGCGCAGCTCCTTGAGCAGCCCCTCAAACAGCTGCCCGTTGGAGAGCACGCCGTTTTCCGGGCGGCCGCAGCGCAGGCAAAGTCCGCGGTACGGCTCCGCACCGCGCTTGGACATGCCCGCCGACATCCGGTTCAGCGCCGAGGTCACAGTGCCGATCTCGATGTTCTCCTCCGACGCGACATACTGCTGCAAATCGCCGATCTTCTGCGGGCGCTCCGCGTACAGCGCGTAGAGCAGCATCCGCTCGGCATAGCGGTAGCCGTTCAGTGTGGACCGCGCGCCGAAGTCATCCAGCACATCCTCACAGCAGCGGCGCAGGTGGTAGAGCCGATGCTCGTCGTCCGTTGTGCCCATGCGGTAGATCTCATCGAAAAGATTCTTCATCCCGTAGGGGCGCAGCATGATCCGGTACTGGGCAAACAGGCCCAGCGCCTTGCGCGCAGCGGTTTCCTCCGGCACGGGCACCAGCACAAGGACTGCCGGCTCCGGGTCCGGCTGCATCGTGCTGATCTCCTGCAAGATCTGCGTCACGGACGGCTTGGTCAACAGGGCGTCGAGCACAAGCACCTGCGGGCGAAGGCCGCCGTGCAGCAGCTCCAGTACCTCCTGCCCCGTCGATACAATGGCCGCGGCGCAAACCTCATCCCCATGGGTCCGGGCGAACAGCCGCATGGAATCGCGATCCATGCGGGAGCTGAACGCAAACAGTGCCACCACGGCGGAGGTCCGGGGCAGCCTGAGCGCCTCTCTCTGCTTTTGTCCGGCTGCTTCCGGACGGTCATGCAACAACACCGCCATGTCAGCCCACCTTCGATCCACAGAGGTCATGCAGTACCGCGGAGGTATGCGCAGGCTCCACGGCGTTTTCGTACAGGAAACGGGTCAGCATCCCCGCGCGCTCCTCCTCTATCTCACACAGCATACACGCTGCCGCCCGTGCCCCGTCGCGCTGGACAGTGATGACAAACGCATCCGCCTCCTGTATCAGCGTATAGGTCACGGTTCCGGCGCATTGCAGGTCATCCAGCGCAGAAAGCTCCCGCCGGTAGCTTGCAATCAGCTTGCCTTGCATAAAGTTTCCTCCCCACATAGGTTGAATTCTTGTACCTTTAATGAGAATACTATAATTCAACCCACGCGCAGGATTCAATCCACATTGCCTATACGTTTTTATACGGGCACTGCAAGATTTGTACTATTATAGCACTATATAAGGAGAAGCGCAAGATGCAGGCGGAATTGCACCTGTTACAATATAAATTCGTATGTTACAGGATATGTCCGGCGCTTGCAAACAAAATCTGCATTACCCCCTTGACTTTTTGGCAGAAAAGAGGTACACTTATCAAGTCGAAATGACATGGGCCTGTAGCTCAGTTGGGAGAGCGTTCGGTTCGCATCCGAGAGGTCAAGGGTTCGAATCCCTCCAGGTCCACCATATTGTGCAAATCCGAATTCAATCTTCTTCGTGAAGCATTGTTTCGGGTTTGTTTTTATTTTAGAGGGTGCGGATCCGTCCGCATCCTCTTTTTTCGGTGTATCCGGTATAGCCTGGCGCGGCTGTCCCTCTCTGATGTTTGCTTTTTAACAGGCAGTATTGACATTTGTTGTACAAATGGTTATAATTAGAACTGTTCTATTTGTGTCTTGCAAAGGAGTGATGCAGTTGCTGCCCATATTGAGCTACGTACAGCACTACAAAAAGTACCATGCAGCGCGGTTTGAGGCTGCTTCCGTACAGTACGGGCTGAATCAGCTGGAAATTGACATCCTGCTGTTTCTGCACAACAATCCAGACTGCCGCACGGCCAGCGACATCTGCCGCTACCGCGGTCTGGCAAAATCCAATGTATCGGCGGCGGTGGAGCGGCTGCGCGCGCGCGGCATGCTGACGGTCTCCCCTGCGCCGGACAACCGCCGCCAGCGGCTGCTGGGCTTTGCGCCCGATGCCCTGCCGATGGTCGCGGTACTGGCGGACATCCAGCGCTGCAGCTTGGAGCCGCTGTTTGCGGGCTTTACGGCGCAGGAGCAGCAGACGCTGCAGGACTATCTGCGCCGCATGGATGCAAACCTCCTGCGGGAGCTGAACAAGGAGTAAGAATATGACCTATCTGGTAGCATTCATAGTCTGCTTTATTGCGGGCATCGGCGCGGGACTGGGCACAGGCTTTGCGGGTATGAGCGCCGCGGCGGTCATCAGCCCGATGCTCATCACTTTTTTGGGGATGGACCCCTACATGGCCGTGGGCATTGCGCTGGCCAGCGACGTGCTGGCGAGTGCGATCTCTGCCTACACTTACGGCAAAAACGGCAACCTGGACATTAAAAACGGCGCGGTCATGATGGCGTCGGTGCTCTGCTTCACGCTGGTTGGCAGCTATGTGGCCAGCCTCGTGCCCGGCACAACGATGGGCGGTTTCTCAACGTTCATGACGCTGCTGCTGGGCGTCAAGTTCATCGTGCGGCCCGTGATGACGACCAAGAGCGCGATGAACGCCGTCAGCGTACAGAAGCGGTTCGCGCAGTCGCTGCTCTGCGGCGCGGGCGTGGGCTTTATCTGCGGGTTCATCGGCGCGGGCGGCGGCATGATGATGCTGCTGCTTTTGACCTCCGTGCTGGGCTATGAGCTAAAAACCGCCGTCGGAACGAGCGTTTTCATCATGGCATTCACGGCCTTCACCGGTTCTGTCAGCCATTTTGCGATTGGCGGTGTACCGGATCTGTTCTGCCTGATCTGCTGTGTGCTGAGCACGCTGCTCTGGGCGCGCATTGCCGCCAAGTTCGCGAACAAGGCCGAGCCCGCCACGCTGAACCGCGCGACAGGCGTTGTGCTGGTCGTGCTGGGCGCGGCGATCCTGGCGGTGAATTATTTGTAATTTCTAAGCCTTCCCCCGAGGGGCTGCGCCCTTTGACGGGTACTAACGGCAACGCAGCCCCTCATCAGTCAGCGGTCGGGGCCGCTGACAGCTTCCCCCGAGGGGGAAGCCACGCAACCAACAAACAACAAAGCCGAGCAGTTTTTACGCTGCTCGGCTATTCTTATGCCTTCTTAGCCTCCCCTTCCGGGAAGATGATTTTGTTTACGAAGAAGATGATCACCATCGAGATGCCGCCGTTCAGGACGGTGGTGCCAATGTTGTAGATGAAGTCCGGCACCAGAAGCCCGGCCACCGCCACCCACACACAATTGATGGAGTTGACGATGCAGGTGATGATGCAGAACGCCAGCACGTACCATGCGATCTGCTTGCCCAGATTGCCCTTGCTGCGGAACACAAAATTGCGCTGGATCGGGAAATTGATGCACTCGCCGATGACCATGGCGATCATATACGCGCAGAAGTACGGCAGACCGCCGTGGGCGGCATCATAGCCGAGGATGTTCCACTGAAACGTCTCGCCAAAGAGCGTCACCGGGATGCCCGGCCAGCCGAAGTCGACCATCGGCAGGCCGGCAAACGCCTTGGGCAAAAATTGCAGCAGCAGGTACTTGAACACAGTAATCAAATTCGACACGACGACGAACAAGCCACCCTCGCGCACCCACTTGGCTGCGGCAGGATGCTTTTCCGCAAAGGTATTCCAAAGCTGCATGCCAGCACCTTCCTGTCAGCTGTTGCGCAGGCGGCTTTCCAGCTGCGCGTTGAGGATGATGTTTTTAACGGCCTCGACGATGACCTTCAGCAGACCGATGACCCAGAAGCCCTTTGCCTCCAGCACGATGCCGTCCACCATACCCATGCTGATGGCACCGCTTGTCATCTTGGCCAGCGCGCGCAACGGCATGTTGTACTGGAACATCACGTTCAGGTTCGGCTTGCCGCGCTTGTAGCTGGCATTCAGCATCATCGTGAGCACAGCCCAGACCAGCCAGCACAGCGGGCTGCGGCTGTGGTTCAGCTCCCCCAGGGTCATGTTGCGGTCAATTTTGACGGTATCCGCCGGGATGGGGCGGCCCAGCAGAATCTCCCACTCGTCATCGGGCACGCGCTGCACCTTGCCGCTGGTGTAGTGCGGCAGCGCCTTGCCCGCGTATGGGTTCGGTGCGCTCGTACCGTTCACCTCGACGGCGGCGGTCAGGCGGATGTCCGCAGAGTTCGCCCCTACGCGAAGCTCATACGTGCCGCCCTCGACCTCCCAGCTGTCGGTCTTTGTGTTCCAGTAGCGGAACGCCTTGTCGTCCAGCGGCAGGGTGACGGTCTTGCTCTCCCCTGCCTCCAGCCAGACCTTTGTGAAGGCCTTCAGCTCCTGCGCGGGGCGGAAGATCTGGGCGTCGAGCTTGGCCGCGTAGACCTGTACGATCTCGGCACCGGCGCGGCTGCCCGTGTTTGTCACGGTCAGGGTCACGCTGCGGGCGTCGGCTTTCAGCTCGCTGTAGGCAAAACTCGTGTAGCTCAGGCCGTAGCCGAACGGGAACGCCACGGGCACACCCGCGGTCTGGTAGTAGCGGTAGCCGACGTACAGCCCCTCACGGTACTGCACGGTGCGTCCCGCACCTGCAAAGTTGTCCTTGGCGGGGGTGTCGGCGTGGGTGTTGGCCCAGGTCTCGGCCAGCTTGCCGGACGGGTTGATTTTGCCGGTCAGCACATCGACCATTGCGCCCGCGCCGGCCTGGCCGCCGAGGGCTCCGTAGACGAGTGCCCTGCAGTGGGCCAGCCACGGCGTTTCCAGCGACGCGCCCGCGCTGAGCACGACCACGGTGTTGGGGTTTGCCTGCTGTACAGCCTGCAGAAGCTCAATCTGGTTGTCCGCCAGCTTCATATCGGCGCGGTCCAGACCCTCGCTCTCCTTGATTTCATCAAGGCCCAGGCAGAGCAGAACCACGTCCGCCTTGGCAGCCAGCGCGGCGGCCTCAGCCTTCTTGGCGGCATCGGGCTTGCCCTGCCGGTCAAAGCCGGTGGCAAAGCCGACGCTGTGCAGGCCGCTGTCTTTCAGGCAGTCAAGGAAGGTATCGACCTTGATGGAGTTGACGGCGCTGGAACCTGCGCCCTGGTAACGCGGCGTCTCGGCAAAGTCACCGATGACGGCCACGCTTGCGCCTGCGGCCAGTGGCAGCAGATCGCCGTCGTTTTTCAGCAGGACGGCGCTCTCGGCAGCGGCGCGGCGGGCCAGCGCGTGGTGGGCGTCGGCGTCAAAGCTGAGGCTGTGGTTTTCCACGGCGGCGTGGGTGTCAAAAACTAACGTCAGCAGCTCATCCAGACGGGCGTCAACGTCCGCCTCGGTGATTTTGCCGGTCTCCACGGCCTTCAGCAGCTCGCGGACGGCATCCCCGCCGGGGGCGGGCATTTCCAGCGTAGAGCCGTTCTTTACGCCCAGCGCGTGGTCATTGCTGCCGCCCCAGTCGGTCACGACAGCGCCGTCGAAGCCCCAGTCCCTGCGCAGGATGTCCTGCAAAAGGTGGGCGTTCTCGTTGGCGTAGGTGCCGTTGACGAGGTTGTAGCTGGACATGATGGTCTTGGGGTGCGCCTCTTTGACGACGATTTCAAAGCCGGTCAGGTAGAGTTCCCGCAGGGTTCGCTCGTCGACGACGGAGTCCGACGCCATGCGGCGCAGCTCCTGGCTGTTGACGGCGAAGTGCTTGGGGCAGGCGGCGATGCCGTTGGACTGGATGCCGCGCACGTAGGCCGCGGCCAGCTTGCCGGAGAGGTACGGGTCCTCCGAGAAATACTCGAAGTTGCGCCCGCACAGCGGGCTGCGCTTGGTGTTGAGGCCCGGCCCCAGCAGGACGGATACCTCCTGCGCGGCAGCCTCCTCCCCCATGGCCCGGCCGAGCTGTTCGCCCAGGGCGGGATCCCAGCTGCAGGCCACGGTAGCCGCCGTCGGGAAGCAGGTCGCGGGGACGCTGGGGTTCAGGCCCAGATGGTCCGCCGTCCCGGCCTGCTTGCGCACGCCGTTCGGCCCGTCCGACAGGGTGATGGACGGCACACCCGCCTTGGGGCAGCCGCGCGTGGTGAAGGTGCCCGCGCCCGAAAGCAGCGCGCATTTTTGTTCCAGATTCAGTTTTGCGATGATTTCAGCGTTTTTCAAGGGGGACGCACTCCTTTTTTATAAGGCAATACCGCGCAATTTCAAGTCACGGTCATGCGCTTGCATTGTGCGGTATTGCGGGGGTTATTCTTATCCGTTCTTGTTTTCGGCCCTGGCTGCCTTGGCGGCCTTGTACAGCTTGACATCACGGACAATGCCGCGGATCGCCAGTGCAAACAGTGCCACGGCAACAAGGTCGATCAGAGCAACAAGGTGACGCCAGCCGAGCACAGCGGGCTTAAAGTCGTGGCGCAGCGCGGCGGTATCGCCGATGCTCTCGGCATAGTCGCGGTTGGTCACACGGACGTGCAGATACATATACAGTGTCTGCTTTGCAGCGCGGCGCAGGGCCTGCAGATAGCTGTTGGAGCCGGTCTCAAAGGCCATCTTGCCGCCGATGAAGCCAGCCATCCACAGGCTGCCGCCTGCGCGCAGGGCTTGGTCGCCGTTCATATAGCTGTGATGGTCGCAGTAGTCGGTAATCACAGCGCCGTCAAAGCCCCACTCGTCACGCAGGATGCCGGTCAGCAGCGCCTCGCTGCCGCCTGCCCAGACTGCGCCGATACGGTTGTAGCTGCTCATCAGGCCGACAGCGTCATAGTCCTCGACCAGCATCTGGAAGGGACGCAGATAGATCTCACGCAGAGCCTGCTCGGTCATCCACGTGTAGACAGAATCACGGTAGATGCCGCTCTCGCCATCGTTGCAGATGAAATGCTTGACATAGGTGTAGACACCGGCATCGTTGGCGCCCTGCACGGTGTTGCCGCAGATGACGCCGGACAGCAGGCTGTCCTCGGAATAATACTCGTAGTTACGGCCGTTGAAGGGGCTGCGGTGCATATTGGTGGCAGGCGCATACCAGCCTGTATAGCCGTTCTGCAAAGCCTGCGTGCCGATGGTGCGGCCCTCCTCCTGGGCCAGTTCGCCGTTCCACGTCTGGGCCAGCGTGCTGGAGCTCGGGAAGCCGGTTCCGGCACCCATACCGGTGAAGCCGCCAATCTGGGAGGGGCCGTCAGCGTCCTTGCTCTTGGTCTTGCCGACGCTCGGCAGCTCGGCAATGCCGCCGTAGGCGTTGATGTACATATTTTCCATTTCGTCCACGGTCAGCTCGTCCAGCAGGGCATCCCACTGCGGGTCGTTGAAGTCAGCGCCCAGCTGGTAGCCCAGCTCGGTGGTCTTTCCGTTATCCTCGATCTTCAGGCCGTTCTTGGCACCGGTGGTGATGGCCTCGTCGGCCTCATTGATGTAGCCGTCTGCCATGTCAGCGGTGTAAAGGTTCAGTGCCTTGACGTTGTCGGTCATAGCGCGGCTGGGGGTGTTGGTCTTGGGGAAGGTGCCCGCAAAGTCAGCGCGGGTCATGTAGGTGATGTTCTGGTTGGAGTCGCTGCCGTCCAAGCTGACACCGTCAATGGCATCGCTGCCGGTGAACTTGTTGGAAACCGGGTTGCCGGTGACGGTGTCCTCGGCATACTGGACGTTGGCAGGCAGGTTACAGGTAATGGTTGCGGCGGCGTCATCGTCCACATCGTGGGCATCGTGGCGCACGGTAAAGATGTAATCGCCTGCGTCCAGCTCATAGCCGGTAAAACCGTTGTGGTTGGCGTCATAGGCGTCATAGCTGGCCATATCGGAGACGGGAACGGTCAGGGCAACCTCCTCGCTCTCGCCGGGCTGCAACTCCTTCGTCTTGGCGAACGCGCCCAGCTCCACGCTGGACTTTTCAATCTCGCCTGCAATATAGGGTGCGGTGTAGTAGAGCTGCACAACATCCTTGCCGGCGCGGTCGCCGGTGTTGGTGACGGTGACCTTCACGGTCACATCGCCGTCCTTCGTCAGGGTGGCACCGTTGGCGGAGGCATCGGTCACCTTCCAATCAAAGCTGGTGTAGCTCAGGCCGTAGCCGAAGGGATACTGCACAACGGCGTCATAGCCGGTGCCGTGCTCGTTGGAAACGCCGTCCCAGTAGCCCTCGGCGTCAGCGGTCTCGTACCATTTGTAGCCGATGTAAATGCCCTCGGCGTAATCTACATAGGAAACCTGCTCATAGGCATCGTAGGTATCGAGGTTGCCGCTGACGGTGCCGTCCGCCGGGTACAGACCCTCGGCATCGGCGTAAGCGCCCACGCCCTCCATACCGGCGTTGGCATAACTGGCGGCTGTGGTCAGATCATACGCCCAGGTGTCAGCGGTGCGACCGCTGGGTTCTTTGTCGCCCCACAGCACGGCGGGGATGGCGGTTGCGCCCTCGGAGCCGGACAAACCGGCAATCAGGCAGGCATCCACGCCGGGGATGGTCTCAATCTGGCCCAGCTCCATAACGTTGGTGGAGTTGATGAGCACTACCACATGGGCGTAGTTGGCACCGACGTAGGTCAGCAGATTTTCTTCCTCGGTGGTCAGCTCCAGCATCGTGCGGGTGTCGTCCACCACAATGTCGCCGCCTTTTTCAGTGCGCTTGTACTGCTGCTTGGTGGCGTCGTTGCTCTCGCCTGCCAGACGGCCAATCACGACGATGGCCGTATCGGAGAAGTTCTTGGCGTTGTCGAGCATCGACTGGGTGTAGTAGGTGGTGTTGCTGATGTCAGGCTCGTACAGACGGCCGGATTGCTCGGGACGGCTCTTCAGCGTTTTGACGTATTCACGCCCGGGCTGGAAGTCCTTGTACATATCGGTCAGCTCGGTGTTGTACTCAATGCCGTAAGCGGTCAGGGCGGCCAGCAGATCGGTGTTGACGCTGCTTACACCGCCGGAGCCGGAGCCGCCGCCCAGCCATGCGGTGGATGCCCAGCCGAACACATTGACCTTTTTGGTGTCGGCGCTCAAGGGCAGCGTGTTATCGTTGTTCTGCACCAGCACGGTACCCTCGGCCTCAACCTCTGCGGCGAGGGCCTCGGCCTTCAGCTTAGTGTCTGCGATCTCGGCCTCGGAATAGTTGCCGCTGGGTGCACCGATAAAGCTGTCGATGATGGTAGCCATCATGGACAGCACATAGGTGCCTGCCAGCACTGCGACCAACAAGATCGCGGACAGTACCAGCCCGATCCCATGCAACACGGGATGCGGCTTGCGGACTTTGGGTTGCTTTGTCATTTGCTTTTTCTCCTCTTCAAACGGTATAAAACCTGTCAAAAGCGGGCCCATGCTTTTGCGTTGATTCTATTGTAGCAGATTGCGGCACGATAGGCGTATTTTTCGCACAAGCTGCCGTTTTTGAAGCATACTTTGCAGTTTTGCCGCTTGACCGGGCAAATTTTGTTGTGATTTTGTACAAGTACAGCCGCGCCTTCTTTGTGCAAATTGCGACATAGTAAAAAAGCCTTCCCTTGTGGGGGAAGGTTGACGCCGCTACAGGGGTGAGCATGGCAGCCGCCGCAAGGCTCCCGGGTCGATGACGAGCATCGCTTCCTACATTGTAGGGGCGGATTCCATATCCGCCCGCGGGTAGTTTCCGCTGCCGCGATCCTTACTACTTCTGCGGCAGCAAAATCCGCACCGTGAACCACTCATTCTCCCAGTGCAGGGTCAGCGTGCCGCCGTGGGCCTCGGCGGCAGCGCGGACGCTCTTCAAATCGTAGCCGCCGTGACTGCTGCGGGCGGGCAGGCCGTCCGGGCCAAGCTCCACGGGATCAGCGCAGTAGTTCTCAAACCGCAGCATCACAAAGCCGTTCTGCGCGTAGATGGCGGCCCGGATCAGCCGCTTCTCGGGGTCTGGCTCGGTCAGCACACTCTCGGTGGCGTTGTCCAGCACCGTGCCCACAATCGTGCAGATCTCCCCTGTCGTCAGAAAGTGCAGCAGCGTACCGTCCGCCACACAGGTCAGATTGATGCCGTGCTGCTGGCAGTAGAGCGTTTTCGCCGTCAGCAGCGTGTCCAGCACAGGGTTGCCGGTCTTGTTCTCGGCCTCGTACTGACGGATGCCGCTCTCCATCTCGGCCAGCGCGGCGTCCTGCTTGGCCTGGTCGCGCTCGGCACGGATGGCCGCGATCTGCATTTTCAGCTCATGATAGCGGCGGTTGATAAGGCGGATGTTCTCCTTGCTCTGCCTGTACTGCTCATACTGGCGGCGCAGGACATTGTCCATGGCCGTCAGCTCGCTGTGCAGTGCGGCCTCGCGCAGCTGCTCGTGCTGGACCGTCAGGATCAGTACGCCCGCCATATCCACCAGCGTGCGGATGTAGAAAATGCTCATCACGCTCATCGTGACACCGTTGTCGGAGATAAAGCTCAGATTGCTGACCGCAAACGCCGTGACCGCCATGACGACAGCCATCAGCATCGCCGCCGCGGTAATGGTCAGCCGCGTGGGCGCAGCGTGGCGGCGCTCAAACCAATACAAAAAGCCGTAGACTGCCGTGTAGACCGCCACCAGCAGCAGTACCGAAAGCGGTGCTGTCGCCCGCTGCTGCGGCCAGAGTACGCAGTGGAGCTGCCACTCCACGCTGGCGGTCAGCTCCGCCAGAATGAACGCGCGGGCGCAGCTGTAACCGGCTTCCAGTAAATTCATCTCCCGCGTGCCCCACAGATACAGGTACAGCCACGCGATGGCCGCGACCATGCAGGGCAGCCACCACGCCAGCGGCACACTGCCGGTAAGCTGCAAAAACACGCCCAACACCGCGGCCCACCCCGCCGTGGCAGCATAGGTCACAGGCTTTGCAGCGCGGGGCGGCGCGGCCTGCGCGTAGACCAGCACGGCAAGAATCTCTGCCAGCGCCGTGTACAGCCGCGGGATGTCCGGCAGCGTCATCATGCGCCCTCACCCCCGATGTAGTCCGCCAGCGCGGCCAGAAACGCCCTGCGCTTGGGGCGGCTGATCTGCAGCTCATGCGGGCCGACCTGCACCGTGTTCTGCTGCACGCCCGACACCTGCGCGAGATTCACAAGATAGCCGCTGTTACACCGCGCAAACAGATAGCCCGTCAGCTTTTCCTCCAGCGCCTTCAGCGCGCCGGGTGCGGAGAAGTCGCCGTCCTCGGTGTAAAAATGGACGCGGTGGCCCTCACTCTCGATATAATAAATCGTAGCAGCGTCCAATCGGCGCATGCCTCCGTCCACCGGCACAGCCAGATAATGCCGCGTCCGCTTGGCCAGCTGGTTCACAGCCTTTTGCAGCTGCTGCGAGAACGCAAAGTACGGCACAGGCTTGAGCACGTAATCCAACGCACCGACGGCGTACCCCTTGATGGCATACTGCGCCATGTTCGTAATAAAAATCAGCAGCACATCGCTGTCCAGCTCGCGGATACGGCGGGCAGTCTCCATGCCGTCCAGATGCTGCATCTCTACGTCAAGAAAAATTATGTCGTAGACCGGGCGGTAGTCCTCAAGGATTTCGACGCCGTCGGTGAACATTGTCACCTCAAACTGGGTGCCATACTGCCGCGTGTAGCGCTGCACATACCCCACCAGCTGCTCCCGGACGGCGGCCTCATCCTCTACGATTGCAATGCGGGTCATCCGCAGTGCCTCCCCTTCTGTTTTTTCTTTAGTATAGCATATTGCCGCGGTGCATGGCAACAAGAATGACCCGCCCGAGCCGTTTGCGGCTGTTGTTGCATCCCCGGGAGGGATGAATTTCTCCCCTACTCCCCTACAAAACAAAAAGAGCCGCTGACTTGGGTTGAAGTCAGCGGCAAAACGAAAGCACTCACACAAAGCGGCAATCATTATAAAAGAGGGGCTGTTGCACATCGTTTTGGATGAAAGTGCAGAATTGCCCCTAAGAATTAGACATATAATCGAACAATAGGAAAAATCATGTGCATCACAAATCCATTGAAAATTTCTGATATAGTAACAGTGGACTGTGCCCGTGTGGCTTCTGCTGGAACTGCGGGCGGCTGTCGGTCTTGGCGGACAGTGCCCTGTCAATGTAGGTCCGCACCACAGTGGTGCCGTTCTTGTCGGCATACTCCTTGCATTCCCGCAGCTGGCCTTCGATGGATTCCTCCCGCTGGTTGTCGCTGCTGTAACGGGCATAGATCACGGCATTCATGGCGTGCACCTCCTTACTTGTGCTTCTCCTCTTCTCCCATATTGAGAATCATCTGTTTCAGGCGGCGGTTCAGCTCGCTGCCCGGCGTGAAGCAAGCCTCCACAAACTCACTCCAATCCGGTTTGCACTGCACCACTTCCTGCGCTCCCTCTGGCGTAACGCAGACATACCGCCCGCGGGGGTCCTCGCACAGACCAAAGATATAGTCCAGGGACACATTAAAATAGGTGGCATACCAGACCAGGATACGGTAAGGCGCTGCCGCCCGGTCAGTTTCGTAGCGGTTGATGGCAGCCTGATTGGTGTCTGCCAGTGCCGCCAGCTGGGCCTGGGTCAGCCCCGCGTCCTTGCGCAGCACGCGCAGCCGGGTGCCTACGGATACATCCATGGAAAGACCTCCTGCAAAATTCGTTAATTCAAGTATAATCGAATTAGAGGTTTTTCGCAAGTATTTTGTTCCGCTATACACAGAAGCTACTTTTTACTCCACATCTCTCACTGTCGTGATAGCCAGCGCTGCCGCCAAGCACAAGGCGGTAACACCTGCGCCATAACCAACAGCCTGCCAAGGAATCGGATGCCCCCCGCCCAGAGCCAGCCAATAGGGCATAGGTGTTGCATAAAACAATAGCGCGGACAAGGGAGAAACTGCCGCCGGATCCGGGGCAGAAACGCTCACAATGACTCCAGCCAGAGTCACCACAAAGCAGAAAGTAGCCCCCGCCAATTCACTGCCGCAAAGTCGGCATACCAGCCAAACCACCGCATAGCTTGCCTGCAAAATCCAGGCGCTCTGCATCCAGAAAAACGCCGTGCGTCCCGGCTGGGAGAGGGATCCCGTGACAACCGACAGCAGGAAATACAACACCATGTACCACCCTTGGAGCATAATCGTTTCCGCCGCAAAACTGCCAACCATATATCGGACCCGGCTTACGCCATAGGCGACCGCCAACCGGGCAGCGCCCGCTGTTTTGTTCTGGTGGAATGCCATCACTGCCACGAGAATGACTGCAATCCACGCAAGGATACCCACTGACAGCACCGTGCCGAGAGCAACATCCGCCGCGCTTCCCACTGGCAACGAACCGCCGGGAAAAATGCCTACCCGCCTGCCGTCTGCCCAAGTAGCGTCCACAATGCGGGATTCACTAACTCCCAGAGCAAACGCCATGCACAGCAGGCCGAACAGAGCCAGCATTCCCGGCAGGCGAGTGCAGCGAAGGGCATACAAAGCTGCGGAGAAAGTGCTGGCCCGGTGCATTCCCTGTCGAACGGCAGATTTTTCCCTACGCCGCAGGACTGCGTGCGCCTTTCTGGCACTGCGCTGCTTTCCGGCATCCGGACGGTGAAGTGCCACCCATCCCAGCCCTGCAGCCACAGCAAGGGCCACAATCACCCAAGCTACCAATTCGACACAAAACTGCGGCGTGATGTTCAAAGCACACAGCCGGGACCAGTAATAGGTGGGCATAGCCTTAGCCGCCAGTTGTATCAGAAGAGGCTGAGTAGAAAAATCTTCATACTGTACCTGATAAAGCAGCACTCCTGCCAACGGCAGAATACTGGTCACCAGTGCCGCAGCAGCATGGTTTTTCATCCAGAGTGTAAGGACCGACGCCAATGCCAGGAAAGCCCCCAGCACCAGAAGATTTCCCACCGATACTGCGCAGAACAACAGAACTGTTCCGAGCGCGGGCGCAATTCCCATCTGGATGGCTGTGATGGTAATGCAGATTCCGTAAAAGGCCAGCTGCGAAAGCAGGCAGAAACCGCAGACCACCCCGAATTTGGCGCGGTATAGAGTGGACAACCGTCCTCCATGACTGACGAACAATTCATCGGTGCGTGCCCGGCGCTCCGACGCGAATTGCGCCACACACAGATTGACGGGGATCAGCCAGCTGAACACTGTCAGGCTCTGAGAGCTGCGCACCAGCTGCAAGCCGGACCGCCCACTTCCCATCGCCACATCCTTGAAAAATCCGATGGAGTTAAGCGGGTTCAGAAGATCACCCGCCACCATAAAATACATGGTCCCACTGTTGGCAAACCACAGCAGCACCAGAACAAACCCCAGCAAAGCCCATAGCTGTGCTTTTGCATGGAACAGTTTGACTCCTTCCGCTTTAGCCTGCATCGGCATGGCTGTCACCTCCCACCAAGGCCGTGAAATATGCCTCCAGCCCTTCGCTGCGCACTGCCAGTTCCTGCACGTGCAAGCCATTCTCCATTAGCACACCGGAAGCTGTCGCTGCTGCCTCGTTTCCTACCGGGGACAAGCGCAGCCCCTCCACTGTTGCCTGACAGATAGCTTCCGGAAACATCTTGCGGAGGATGTCTACCGCCCGTCGGTCATTGTCGGTACGGACTAACAGATACTTGCTGCAGCGGGCGTCCAGTTCTTCTGCCGTCAGTTGTTCCAGCAGCTGCCCATTATGTAAAATACCGTAGCTTGTCGCAAGCTGGTGCAACTCGCTGAGGATATGACTGGACAGCAGAATCGTCATTCCCTGTTCCCGGTTCAGTTTTTCCAGAAGATGTCGCAGTTCCTGTATCCCCATCGGGTCCAGTCCATTGAGCGGTTCGTCCAGTACCAGAAATTCCGGTTTTCCCAAGAGAGCAACCGCCAGCCCCAGCCGTTGGCGCATCCCCAGCGAGAATTTTCCGGCAGGTTTGCTGCCAGTGTCTTTCAGACCCACCAGTTGCAGGGTGGGAGCAATATCCGCCTCATTTAACCCTCGCTGCAGGCACTGCACTTTCAGGTTTTGCCATGCGGTCAGATCCGCGTACAAGGCAGGGCCGTCCACAAGGCACCCCATCCGACGCCGCATTTCTGACTGTCGGGCAGCATCTGCCGCACCAAATAGTAGCAGTCTGCCCCGTGTGGGGCGAGTCAGACCGCATAGAATTCGCAGCAGGGTGGTTTTCCCCGCGCCGTTTTCTCCGATCAGACCGTAGATCTGCCCGCGCGGGATTGTGATGCTCACATCCCGCAACGCCACCGTATGTCGGTATTCCTTGCAAAGATATTCCGTCGCGAAAACCGCTTCTCCGTATCTTTCCATGCTCTTCGTCTCCCTTTCATTCATATAAGCCCATTTATTTAGGAAACGATTTTGGAATGGAAATTTTTGCAATGCAAGGTATTTGGGGCAAAAGAAGCATCTCCAAGAAAAATGCCACAAGAGCCAGATGGCTCTTGTGGTCCACAAACTTCACCCTTTCTTTAGCTTTTTCGTTTCCGGCACCACGCCAACTTTCAGGAAATTTTTATGATCCCTTGCACTTTCCCGTTTTTTCTTCTGCGTTTCTCCTGTTTATCCACTCCTCGAACAGCCGTTGTCCCTCTTCCGACTGGTAAAATGCCTGGATCTTGGGCAGCAGGAACCGGGCGAAGCGCTCCAGCTCCTGCTGGGGCACGCCGTCCTCCCGGTACTTGGCGGACGCCGCTGCCTGTGCTGTTGTCTTTTCCTGCCGATCTTCCGTAGCGGCTCCTTTCTGCAGGGCTGCCCCCTGCTGCCTTGCTGCTTGTTCTTTCATCGATCCTGACCCTTGGCCCGCTGGCGGCGTTGCTGACGGTTTGACCTTAACCAGTGACATCATGGCAGCCAAACATCAGCAGATACAAAGCCTTCATGGAGCGCAATCACAAGGATCTGGTCTTTCAGGCTCTTGTCCTTGTCTTCCTTCACATCCCGGCCTTGATAGAGGTAGCAGCCATTTGTCCCGGCGAAGTCGGCGGCGTCATTGACTACCACCGTACCCTGACTTTTGAAAAACTCGTACATTTCCAAGTCAGCCTGTGCATAGACGGGGTTGCGTAAGCCGTTCTTCGTTTGCACTACTGCTGCCGCGAACAAGTTCCTGCGTATTTACTATGCCCGCGTTAAGGAGTGCCTGAACGCCGCTGAAAGCGCAATTTCAAAGCCGGCCGGGGCGGCATCCTCGGTCAGGGTGTAGATGTACTCCTTGTTGCCATCCGACAGCTTGATAAATTGATCCGAGATGGGAACACGGTGAGTTTTGTAGTCGGTTATCCAAGTGTCGACGACCTCATCATTCGCATCACGGATCGTCAGCGTAGCGCCCGGCAGTAGATTGCCTGCAATGTCGGTCTTGTCGATATCCAGCACAGGCGCGTCCTGCATAATGACGGTGGCATCGTCGAGTTTTACCCAATCATCGTCGGATTTCACATATACCTCATTGACCTGCTCTGTACCGTTCTGCACAAGCTTGAACACGATGCTTTCAGCTTCGGCGTAGCCGTCCGGGGCACGAGTTTCGGTCAGAGTATACGCTTTTTCCAGCTCCAGACCTCGCACGGTGTGCGGCGTTTTTGTGGAAGTCCAGCCCTCCACCAGATTGCCGTCTGCATCGCGGATTTCCAGCTTCGCATCGGGCAGTTCCTTGCCGTTGGTGATATCCTGCTTGGAAATGTCCACCGTGGTGCGCAGGTTGGTGTTTGTACCATCCACGACCTGCCACGCGATTTGCTGACCCTCATAGGTGAACTCTACATCCACAGGGGTGCTGTCCAGCAAGTAACCCGCAGGGGCTGCAACTTCCACAATGCGGTATCTGCCGCTGTTGCCGGAATCCGGATAAGTTTCTGCGCGGATGGGGATATCCACAGCAAACCAAGCAAAGCCGCTTTCGTTGGTGGGGCTGCTTTCTGCCAGCTTTGTACCGGCGTCCAGCAGCTTCGTACCGTCTGCGGAGAAAATGTCATCCACGGTGTAGAGTTCATACACGGCTCCTGCCAGATAGGTCAGCGCCTCACGGTCCTGCTTGTAAATGCCGACACCGATTTTGCTGACCTTATCGCCGGGCTTTTCGGGCGTGGGCAGCACCCGCGCATTTTCAAACACAAGTGTCTGCC